>Ga0194123_10001248_pt1 | contig 39677 bp, 47 predicted proteins | sample TA2MahsurfametaG_5_FD_155479 | JGI IMG/M metagenome (GOLD analysis project Ga0194123, IMG submission 155479) | Freshwater microbial communities from Lake Tanganyika, Tanzania - TA2015023 Mahale A surface | ecosystem: Environmental > Aquatic > Freshwater > Lake | place: Tanzania: Lake Tanganyika... | reverse complement strand
CCAACACACTTCATTCACCGGGGCCTCTAAGGAGGTCACGGTTGACACCACTAAAAAGACTGCTGTTGTCCACGACGGCTCTACTGCTGGTGGTAACCCCCTGCTGCGGGAAGACGGCAGCAACTCTGCCCTGGCCCTTGGTTCTCAAGGCACCCCAAGCCTTAAGTTCACCGGCGACACCAACACCGGCATTTATTCACCCGGAGCAGACCAATTAGCCATCAGCACTGGTGGGTCTGGGCGAGTATTTATTGGCAGCACTGGCACCGTTAATTTCACGGGTGGTGGCACCGCAGGCTCCACCCAAGCCGTCAGCTTCAGTGGAAGTGCTCAGCCGGATACCCTCGTTGTTTCCTCCTCAAGCCGTGTAGGCGTGGGGACTTCTTCACCTGGCGCACCATTAAACGTCCGTTACGATAATGCTGGGACTACAACTGTTGCTCTATTTGAGAATCAACGTAGCATTGCCGGCTCACCAGATGCTGCTCAAATTGTTGTAGGAGCAAGGAACTACAACAACACAGTAATTAGGCAAAACAGCGACCAAGGCACAAATGCTATCGGCGGCACACTTGATACTGTAATTGCCAACACATACGGTTCTCCTGGCGCAAAACTTATTCTTGCAACACAGAGCACTGCTCGACTTACTGTTGACGCCTCAGGTAACGTAGGGATTGGCTCTACTGCGCCCTTGACGACTCTTGAATGTCGTGGGCAATTCAGTGTCAGTAATAACTCTGGCAGTTATTGGGTGCTTGATCGTGACGACAGCGATGGCCGATTAAAGGTTCTTGATTCTTCAACAAGTACAAACGAAAAACTTGCAATTGATACTTCAGGCAGGCTCTTAGTTGGCACGTCTGCTGCATACACTCAAGAAGTTTTTGGAGCTGTTGGATTCGAGCCTAAAGTTCAGGTAAATGGAACTGCTGGTGATGGCATCTCTATTGTTGGCTGGCGAAATACTGCTAACTACCCCGGTAATCTTTGGCTTGCAAGGTCTAACAGTGATACCATTGGTACTCACGCACTTGTAGCTGACAGTCAAAAACTAGGAGAGATTCTGTTCTCTGGGTCAGACGGTACAGATTTTGAGAACGCAGCGTCCATTAAATGCGAAGTAGACGGCACCCCTGGCGCTAATGACATGCCAGGAAGGCTAGTGTTCTCGGTTACCGCTGATGGTGCGAGTTCTCCGACGGAGCGGATGAGGATTAGTAATGGTGGCGCGACTGGTTTATTTAGTAATTCAACAAATGATACTTTGTATATCAGCAATCAAGCGACAGCAGGCACAACGTATCACTTTATTAGAGGTTATTTTGAGGGAGCTGGGGTTTTTAGTGGTTATGAATCGTTTAGAGTTTTTACGAATGGCAATGTTCAAAATACAAACAACAGCTATGCGGGCATTTCAGATATTAAGCTCAAGGAAAACATCGTTGACGCTAACTCTCAATGGAATGATCTAAAGGGCCTGCGGGTCCGCAAATACAACTTCAAGGAAGAGACTGGCCAGCCCACCCACACCCAGATTGGCCTAATTGCTCAAGAGGCTGAACTTGTCTCTCCCGGTCTCGTCTATGAAACCCCCGACCGTGACGCAGACGGCAACGACCTTGGCACCGTCACCAAGAGCGTCAACTACTCGGTGCTTTACATGAAGGCAGTCAAGGCGTTGCAAGAAGCGATGGAGCGCATCGAGCAACTGGAAACGGAGATGGCTGCTGTTAAAGCCCAGCTTGCGTAGTCCCCTTCACTAATGGGCGGGCAACCGGCCCAACCCAACTGGTTGCAACTTTCTTTCTTTGTTTATTCAAATGACCACTGAAAACCCCACCCCAACCTGGAAGATTGCAAGCCTTGAGCGGGAAACCGCTGACGGGTTTGTCTACACCGCTCACTACACCGTGGACGTAGAAGACGGCATCTACCGTGCTGGCGCCTACGGATCGATTGGCTTTGAGCGCCCTGAGACCCTGATCCCTTACGCCGACCTCACTGAGGAGATCGTGGTGGGCTGGCTGCAATCAGCACTTGGGGAAGAGAAAGTGCAAGAGGTTGCTCAAGCACTGCTAACTCAGCTCTCGGAACAGCGTGAGCCCACCAAGGCTAGCGGCGTTCCCTGGGGCTGATGGTCGCTAAAAGCAAAGCCGGTGCTGCAAAAGTCGAGCATGTCTCTCGTGCTCGCTACAAAAAGACCAGCATCGGCAACTCTGTTAGGAGCAAGGCCAGGCCTGGGCGTAAAAAAAGCAGGGGTCAGGGGCACTAAGCCACCTAACCACCTGCAGCGCTGCCTTACTTTTTCTTAGCTGTCTTTGCAGAATCCTTAAAGTCCTTAGCGCTTGGAGCGCCTTTGGACCCAGGTTTCCGCATCTGCTCACCAGACCCAGCCGCAATGCGCTTGCGCTTGGCGTGAATGTTGTCGTAGAGACCTTTCTTGGCAGCCATGGTCAATACCCCTTTTTGCCGCCGCCTTTGCCGCCCTTGCTGCCTTTTTTCATGAGTTTGTAGCGTCAACAGTCCAAGGCTATCTGCGCTTTGCTGCAGCGCAAATCCAGTAATACCAAGCGTTTGCGTAGGCATTGCGAATTGGTAGGCTGACGCTGTACGCAGAGCTTGCTCGTGGTTGAGGTTGCTGCCGCGGTGTTAGGCGCCGCCATTACAGTCAGTGCCATGGGCGTAGGGGCCTTGGGGTCACGCGGCAGGGAGGGGAGGGACGCTGTGATTCGCCTGGCTGCCAGTGTGGACAACGTGGCAGCACGCCTTGAGCAGTTGCACGTAGACATCAAGGCGGACCGCAAGGAATACTATTCTCGGCTCAATTCGATTGAGCAGCGTGTTGCTCGGCTTGAGGTGCCTGGCCCGCACATTTGACACAGTTCTCCACGTGTGTAGCGTTAGGTGGTGAGATTCCTGCGCTATGGATCGTTTCGGTCAGTACGTCGCCTTAGCGATTGCGTTGCATGGGTTGGCGCTTGTGATCGTCAACATCACGCCAACGCCTAAGGACGACGAGGCTCTCGATGCAATCCAGCGAGTGGTGGTGAAGTTGTATCGAGCAGTCGAGATCCTCGCAGGGATCGTCGGGCCATTGGCGAAAAGGTAAGCGGTGCAACCCTTTGTTGCACGCCAAGAGCTGGACTTTAGGCAGGAGGCGACAAAAAGGCTGCTGCAGGAGCTGCACGAGAACAACGACATTGATGGGCTGATGAACGTGGCCTTGCTGCTAAACAGCTTGTGGCATCAACAAAGCGCGATTGCCCGGTGGTTTGCCAACGAAGCGGCTGAAAACCTGGGTGAGGCCTGGCAGTCGCAGCGGCCTAAGGACGACACGTGAGATACCAGCCACCGGAACCACCCGGCATCCAGCGTGGGTTCCAGTTTTTGCGGCTGTAGACGATGCCAGCGCCCTTGGTGTTGGCGGTGTAGCCCCCACCCACCAACTGAGCCTCGCCGTTGGGATCGTTTTGAATCCAGGCGGCATCGGTGTAGCCGATCACCACAGACCAATGCCCACCGCCCGTAGGAGCGCCTACAGGGCCCTTGTGGAGCCAGCCAACAGCAACAGGCCTGCCAGCGTCAATCTCGCCTTCCAGAGCCTCTGGGGTGCCATTGGTGTGGAAGTCAGCCTTGAGCCCCAGCTTCCGCAACGCAGCCAGCTGTGCTTGAGCTGAGGTGCTGTCACCAAACGGCTGCCGCACAGCGTTGTAGGCGTCGTCATTGGAGATCTTTCCCCAATACATGGCAAGCATGGCGCAGGAGGAGGAGAAGCACTCCCGGTAGCCCTGGCCGCTCTTGTTATCGAGTTGGCTCTGCCACTTGACGTTTAGCGGGTTGCGGACAAGTGCTGCATGTTGCTGCACTGGCAGGCTCTTGTAGATCTGTGCCCACTCCGCTGATTCAGTCAGTAGGCACGGATCAACGGCTTTGATGTGCTCGGCGAGCTTGATCACACCTTTAGTTTGGTGTGCCTGGCCTTTGAAGTTCTGCCAGAACTGCAGCCACCGCTCGTCAGTGAACTGGATTTCCTGGATCATGGAGACCAAAGTTCTCCACCTATGTAACCGTGGCTGATCTCGCAAAGGAACTTGAGGAGCTGCACGCTTCCGTCATCCGTGAAGTTCGGGACCGCATCGACAAGGGCGGCTACGACGATGACGGCAATCTCAAGCCGACCAGCAACGATGACCTGCGGGTGGCCTTGCAGCTGCTGAAGCAGAACAGCATCACTGCCAACCTCTCCGAGAGCGACACTGCCAAGTTGCGCTCACAAATGGCCGGCAAGCTGGACTTTTCAGCGCTGAAGAACAAGGTCAACGTGGTGCCGATAGTGCGGCCTGACGAGTCCGCTACCGCTTGACTCCACCAAATGCTCTGGCCTTGGGCTGTGGTCTCCACCCCATTGCCAGGGCATCAATGCTGGCGCCGGTTTCATCGAACCAGGCCTGGCGCATTAGCTCATCCATCTCGTCCTGGCGAGCTGCTTTGGCCTTTTCCTGGTCTTGGGCCGCGGCATCAATGAAGAACTTGACCCCCAGGGCCAGCGCATCAAGGCGGTCATCAAAGGTCAGTGAGCCCCGCTCAACAGTGATGCGGCTCATCTGGTACATCAGTGAGCGCTGGTGGCCGGTCTCGGGGTCACGCTCAGCGTCGTGATAGTCCCTGCGGATCAGCTCGCTGCTGACCACTAGGCGGTGTTGCTGCACCAGCGGTGCCAAGGTGTCGACGATGCGGCGTTCCTTTTGCTGGCTGACGCGCACCTCCTCAATCGAGACCGGATGCACCTTGGCCATTGCCGGTGACAGCAGAGCGGTGAACATGCCATCGCCCATGTTGCTCTCAGCCACGCAGTAGCTGACCTGCCAGCGCTTGGCACGGCTGGCCAGCATCGTCAGCACCTCCGGCTCATAGCCCCGGGTGGTGCCCCCGGACTCAAGCAGGAAGAAATTGCCGTTCAGCTCAGCGATTACAGCCCAGGCCAGCTCATCACTGCCGCGGCCAGAGGGGTCAATCGCCAGCACGCAGCGCCAAGTTTCTTCCTGCGATACCCAGCCATTCACCACAGCCGGGCGGTGGTAGTAGCGGTCAGCGCCTAGGCCAACGCACAGCAGCTCCTGGATGCGGTTTTCTGGCGTGGCGGCCCACACCACCACCTCCGGCAAGGCCTTGCCATCGAGGTCCATCACCATCAAATCGCCCAATCGAATGGGGTAGCGATCAAGGGTGCTGAGGCGGCAATTCAACTGGTACTGCAGCTGGACCGCAGCCCGGGTCATGCGGGTTTCGCGCTTCAGCAGCTCGTGGTGACCAAAGCGTTCAGGATCTGTTGGTTCCCCCGCCAGGGTTACGTTGCTCTGAACGGACTGAGCAATCCCGGGTGCCAGGTTGCCCTCGTAGCAATCCCACTCATCGGCATCGGTCGGATCAGGAAATCGAGCCGGCCAGAAGCGAATTGAGTAGTTCCGCTCGCGCACCAGTCGTAGGTACAGCGAGCTCTCAAGGTGGGGAGTACCCAGGTAGCGAATCTGTCTTGGAAACACCTGGCGTTGTCCGGCCTGGCTGTAGTCCCTAGGTGCGTTGGGGTCAAAATCCGGTTCATCTGGCTTAATGATCGCCTCAAGCTCGGTCACCGCCTGGGCCAGGCGTTCCTGCTTTAGCGGTGTAATCGAGTTGTTAAGCGTCTCAATGTCGTCCGGTAGCGCCAGGGTGCAGCGCTTACCCGTGAGCGAGGGGGACAGGATTCCCACAGTGCGGACACTTGGGCTTTGGTCGATCACGGCAGGGCCCACATCAAAGGCCTTGATGGATGAGCGCCCATCAGGCCTGGGCTCCAGGCAACGAAGAATGTCCACATCCCGGATGCAGCGGGCCATGAACGTTGCCCCCTCATCGGCTTTCTCAGCGGTAGCCGCTGGAATCAAGACTTTTTCGGTGAAGGGGTCATGACGCAGCCGCCAGAGGGCGTAGCTACCGGACTCAAAGCTCTTGCCCAACCCGCGGTAGGCCGTGGTGATGGAACGATCAGGACCGTTCTCGAGCCATTCAGCGACTTCCAACTGGCGGATGGTCGGCGTATCCGCCAGGTTCAGCTCTCGCAGCAGGTAGCAAAGAAAATGGGGAAACGGTCCCAGTTCAGGTGGCAACGGTTCCCATTGCATCAAGAGAGCCCTCCCACATCCAAGGACGCAGAAGGGCTCTCCCAACAACCACCACCAGACACAAGATCTGGCAGTGAGCTTCCCAGCACCACCTGGGTGAGCACGACAACTTTAGCCGCCAACAAAAGCCTCGTTCACTTCAGGAGTTTGCGGATCGTCGCCGAGGTATTCGCCTTTCTTGTTACGGGCACGTGCTTTTGAGGTGTCCTTCGTTGGGGCAGGACAAGCACCTCCACAAGGCGATGCCAGAGCAGCTTCAGCGGCTTCGACAACTTCAGTTGGAACATCAGATCCGTACTGCTGTAGACCAAGACGAATCCGCTCGTCGTTAGGCAGATACATAAGTGGAGAGCAGATGACAGCAGGCTACCCAGAACGTTGTTGTCAATCCACTGTGTCCTCAAATTGTTGCCAAAGGTGGCCGCGGCGGCTTGGTCCACCAACAGAGGCCAGGAATGGGTTGATCAGGAAGTAGGTCTCTCCAGTGCGTCGATCAACAATGCGTCGCACCAGGTTCTCCTTGCGCAGGCGGGTGATGGCGCTGACCGCCACAGGCAGCTTGACCTGCAGCCGTTCTGCAATGAATCGGGTGGAGACATGCGCACGACCGCTGCGCCAGTTGACGTAGTTGAGCAGCACCAGGAACACAGCAGCGTCCCTGAGCTCCAGCTTTCGCTCGCCCAGTAGGGCAATAGTTGAATCGAGATCGCGCTGGTGGACCATCACGAAGTTCTCGTCACCGTTTTCTCTAGGCTTCATGCAGTCAGTACGGCGTTGCTGACGGACCCAGACACCTAGGTGTGACACCGGGTGTGCCAGTTTGCCCTCCCTGGATGCGACCCAGTGGGGGCAACGGGTCTTGACCACCTCAGTTTAACCCTATAGCAACACAGGTGGAGAGCATCCCTTCTCGCCCAATGCCTCCCCACCGGACCCTCTGATTTCTTACTGGTAAAAAAAAGAAATCCACCCACACAACCCCACCCGTGCGACAAACCCCGCACACACCCACACCCCCCTCCCTCACGCACCTACCTGCCATTCCGTGAACCCTGCAGGTAATCCCCTCTTTCCCGTTTTTGGGTCGCGTGATGTGATGGCGTCCCCTCCCAGCGCACGCAGCGCAGCCCCCCTTAGGGGCCCTCGTGCGCCTCTGTAGGGCTTCGGGGGGCCCTGGGGGTGTCTCTGTGCAGACGGGTCGGGGGAGGGGGCTTCCTGGGCCTCCTGGGGGCCAGCTGCAGCGGCAAGTGCTCGCAGCCCTGCAGCCGGTGCCGGTGATCGCTGGCAGGCCCTGGCGTTCTTGCGGACTGCGCATCCGATGGCACCGGCTGGGCCCAGGTGATGGCAGCTGCTGGCAGGTGCTGGAGAACTGGTGAGGGCTGGCCCGGGTGGCAGCAGGTGGGATCAGGCCCTGACGGGTCGCAGCTTGTTTGTTAAGAATTGTTACAGATTGTGTGTGGTTCCCCCTGCTCAGCTTCCACCCGTGGAGAACAACGGCTATGAGATGGGCACTGCTCGCCACCTGTGGTGGGCATCAACAACCACCACCGACTGACAAATGACCGCCACCACCACCGCCACCATTGCCACCACTGCCGAGTGGGGATGGCACAAGTTCGCGACTGACTATGTGAGCCCTTACGGGTACAACTTCGCGACGGTGCCAGACCTGAGCTGGTGGATGCCCTCTGTGACCGTCTACGGGGGCCCACAGCTGAGCCCGATGCACACCACCACCCTTTGCCGCTGGGAAGTTGCGGACTTCATCCGCTCAGCGCTGAAGCGGGGGCAATCGGTGGAGGTGTGGGATCAGGCGCCCACCTGCCTGAGCGTTCAGAAGTTCGCTGCGGGGCCCTGTACGCCGCTGACTTGTGCGATCGGCCGGCCCTTGCGAGGGGCTGCCCCTCGCTTCTCCTGACGTCTGCACTGAGGCCTTCCTGCTGCTGCAGGTGGCTTCTCTGCAGCCCTCACCGGCTGCCACCAACAACAACCACCACCACCACCACCACCAATGGCCACCACCACCACCACCAAGGCCCGCAAGGGCCGCAAGACTTACGACGGCCCAACAGCTGAAGAGAAGCTCTGCAGCGAGCTAGTGGCTCTCCTTGAGCAAGGGGTCAACCCCTGGCGTCGGGACTGGGCCAGCAGCGGCCAACAGGGCCAGCATCGCAACCTGCTCACCGGGGCCAGCTACCGGGGAAGCAACCCTGCAGTGCTTGAGATGTACTCAGCCTGCAGAGGTTTCACCTTGCCACTGTGGCTGGGCTGCGCTCAGGCCAAGGCCCAGGGCTGGTTTCCCAGGAAGGGCAGCAAGGGTTGCTACGTGCTCAGGCCACAGCTGAACAAACGAGAACTGGAAGACGACAACGGTCAACCACTGCTGCAGCCCGACGGCACGCGATCAGTGGCGGCCTGGGTGAGCTACAAACCCGCTTGCGTTTTTAACGTCGCCGACCTGGTGGGCGGTGATGAAGCCAGCCAACAGGCCCTGCAGAACGCCATTGCCGCGGCCATGGCCGGGGCCGTGGTGAAGCCTGAACCGGAACGTCTGGCAGCTGCTGAGGCTGTGCTCGGGGCCTGGCCTGTCAGCACCACCTGGGCCGGTGATCGGGCTTTTTACAGCCCGGCCGCTGATCAGATCACGATGCCCACCAGGGCCCAGTTCGGCTCAGCTGCTGGCCTGTATGCCACCTGGGCCCATGAGCAGGCCCACAGCACCGGCCACAGCAGCCGCCTGAACCGCAAGCTGGGCACCGGCAAGGGCACAGCGGACTATGCCCGCGAGGAGCTGGTGGCTGAGCTCGCTGCCTTCCTGATCTGTAACCGGCTGGAGATCAGCAGCAGCGCAGAGAACCACGCCGCCTACCTGGGCAGCTGGGCCGCAGTGCTCAAGGAAGGGCCCAGGGTGCTGTTCAAGGCCCTGAGCGATGCCACCAAGGCAGCCAACGCGATCTGTGGGCCGGACGTGGTGGAGGCCGAGGGCTGACGGCTGCACGGGGCCCTGCCTGCTGCCTGCAGGTGGGCCCTCTGCAGCCCTCACCGGCTGCCCAACCACCACCACCACCGAACCATGAGCACGCATTTCGAGCGCATCAGTAGCACGCCGCCACCCCCCAGCACGTTCTGGGCTGTGTTTGGCCCTGATGGCACACAGCTGCGGCTGTACCGCACACAGCAGGCCGCCAAACAACAGCTCAAGCGCTGGCCAGCTGGCAGCACCGTTCAGCAGGCCCGTTGACAGGCCGCAACCAACAACCACCACCACCACCGCGACCCATGACAACCACCGCCACCGATCTGGTGACCCTTCAGCTGACGCCAGAGCAGGCCATCACGGTTCACGCTGCCCTGGCCCTGGCCAACAGGGCCTGCCGCCAACACGAGCTGCACTTTCTGAACCTGCACGAGTCTGAAAAGGTCGGCCCTGTGACCCGGGCCGAGGCCTGGGAAACGTTCCGCAAGTGGGAACGCCACGAGAACGAAACGGCCGCGGTGATGCAGGCGCTGCAGGCCTCAGGCGCTGAGCTGCCCTTCAGCGCTTGGAACCGTTTCCCGCAGGTCTGACGGCTGCACTGAGGGCAGCTGTGCCCTCTCTGCAGCCCTCACCGGCTGCCCAACAACAACCACCACCACCACCACCGAACCGTGCTCACTGAACTTGAGCTGCGCATGGCCACCTATGGCTTCGTGCGGCGTGTGATCCACCTGCTCACCGATGCCGGCTGGGGCATCGAAGCCGAGACGCTTCAGAGCGACCTTGACAGGGCGACAGCAGATCTGCCGCACCTGTTGGCAGTGCGCGAGAGCGCTGAGCTGCTGGCCGCCCAGCTGGAGGCCCAGCAATGAAGCCAGCTGACATCGCCACCGGCGTGATTGCCCTTTGGGCCCTGGGCGCCCTTGCCCTGCAGCAACCACAGCCACAGCCCCGCAACCACCTGCGGCCAGCTGCAGCAACCCAACCGACCTTGACAGCGCCCCATCAACTTCCTGATCGGCGCACCCTCAGTCAATTTCCTGGCCCTTGAGCTACCAACCATGCCAACACTCACGAGAGAATGTCTGCACACCTGCAGATTCATGCTGAACCTCACCATCACTGCAGCAGAAGCCGAGCTGCTGGTTGCTTTGCTCAGACCGCGAGCACACCTTCTGCACGAGCTGCTGGAGGTGCAGATCCAAACGTGCGAACCCGGTGATGACAGCTGGGCCAACACCCAGCGCGATCTGCGGGTGGCCAACAAGGCCCTGATCAAGATGCGCAACCTCCAGCTGCAGTACGAGCAGGAGGCCAAGTGAGCAACATCACAGACACGGCCCGCTTCCTTGGCGCCTTGCGGCAGAAGAACCGCGTGGTGCCGCTTGAAACCGCCGAGACCTTGCTGCTGATTGCAGCTGGCATTGACAACGTGCCAGATCTGCAACGAGCAATGAGTGACAGCGACGGCAAGCTCCTGCCTGCGGCAACTGTCAGCAGGCTGATCGCTTTGCTGCGTGGCAAGGCCCGCTACCACCAGGGGAGTTGGGTGGAGAGCCCCTATTCCCTGCTGGATGTAAGGCCGCACCCACACCGCCGCGGCCACCAGCTGCAGCTGAGTGCAGTAGGGCAGCAGCTCATCAGCTCCTATTTTGGGGAGTACGTTTGTTCTACACCCCTAGTAGTCTCCCCATCCACCTGCGAGGAAGAAACCCTGTGTCCGTCCAGCTGATTGCCTCTTTGGAAATGCCTATTGGTGAGGCGTGGCAAGGGTTTTCCCTATACCTTGAGATGATTGGTGCAAAACACGCAATCATTCTCCACAGGTGCCAGACTCCTAGGAGTCGTCGTCGCCACGGCCCATGGATTTACGTCAGCTGGGGAACGCTCTGGCTGCTTTTTCCATTCTCAGCCCAACGTCGTTCCCGCTTCACCATGCGGAGGTCTTCCTGGTGGTCGCCCGCCGGGGGCAAGCAACTTATCGGGAGCTGGAGGAAGCCTTGAACCTTTCCAACAGCACGGTGTCCCGGACCGTCCATGCCTTGGGCGAGGTCCACCGCAAGGGATACGACGGCCATGCCCTGGTTGAAGTCGTCCGCGATCCCGATGAGGGCCGCCGCTTTGTCATTCAGCTGAGCGCCAAAGGCAAGGCCCTAGTCCGTCAACTCGAGGGCCTCTGAGCTCTCAAACAACAACCACCACTCACCATGCAACCAAGACTTTTCAACGTCACAGTTCTGACTCAGACCCACGGGTTGAAGTCGGTTTATGTGCTTGCCCATGACCTTGATGAAGCGATGGACCTGACCGTGCAGGCACTTGGTCCATGCGAACTGAGGGGGCAAGGCTCTCGCTTAATTGATGACTTAATTGAATCCGGCGATCGCTCACTGAGAGTTGGTGGCGTCTGGATTACGTCTTCTCACGATCATTTGATTCGGCCTGGCGCCATCGCAGGTCTGTAAAGGCCACCACAACAACCACCACCACCCACAAACCAATGGCAGGCACCGTCCGTAAGGCCTCTGACGGCAGCTGGATTGCCGACGTCACCGTCAACGGTGTGCGTCGCACTGGCAAATGCAAAAGCCGATCAGAAGCCCTGGCCCGCAAGCGAGAACTGCTCGAGCTGCTGCTGCAGCGCGATGCCAAGCCCCTTGCAGCCCCTCCGTTCACCCTTAAAGAAGCTCGAGCTCTGTCCCTGCGCATCCGCTGGGCAGGCACCGCCTACGAGCGCACAGCAGCGATCTACAGCCGCGAGGCCGTGGACTATTTCGGTGAGTTCTTCCCGGCCAACGAGATCACAGCTGCCTCTGTTGACACCTGGCGGCAGAAGCTGCTGTCCAAAGGCAACCGGCCCAGCACGGTCAACCGCAAGGTGTCAGCCATTAGGGCCATGCTCGCTGATGCCCACCTGCACGGGCACCTGCAGGAAATACCGCGGATGCCCCAGCAGCTGCGCTTGGTCAACACCAAAGACCGGGTGATCAGCGATGAGGAGCGCGATCGCTTCTGTCTGTACTTCAGGCAGGTGGGCGAGCCCGCCGCGGCCGACGTGCTGGTGTTCCTGCTTGAGACCGCCTGCCGGTGGGGTGAGGCCGAGCGGGTGAGGGGTCAGGACGTTGATCTGGTGAAGGGTCGCGTCACCTTCTGGGCCACCAAGAACGGCAAGCCCCGCTCTGTGCCGTTGACCCGCCGTGCCATTGAGGCCCTGGAGCCGCACCTGCCGGCCGTGCCCAGCCATCGAGTGTGGCCCTACAAGTACACCCGCTATCAACACCTGTTCAACCTGGCCAAGGGTGCCCTGGGCCTGGCCGATGACAGGGCCCTGTCTATTCACACCACGCGCCACACCTGCGCCAGCAAGCTGGCCAGCAAGGGCATCCCGCTGCACCAGCTGATGACCTTCGGGGGATGGACAAGCCTGGCCTCAGTGCAGCGCTACCTGCACCTGCACACCGACGCCCTGGCCGCCTGCGTCAGCGCACTGGAGAGCTGAGATGACTCAGCTGTTCTTGATGGCCCAGCTGGCCGCTCCTGCCTGCGGCTGGAATTACGGGGCTCAGATCACACCGGACAACAGCTACGTGCTGGGCTGCTCAGTGCCCAATACCTCAGGCGATTACGGAACCGTGCTGCGCATGGATCCGTTCACGCCTGGCGGGATTCGCACCGAGTCAGCTGCACCTGCACCGTTGCCTTTCTTTACACCGTGAAGGCTTAGTTGTGGATGCGTCCACCGGACTCAAAAATCTGCCGATGCGATCGGCAGAGATGCTTGAAGCAGCATCCTCAGCAGACCCCCTAATTTCCCGAGATGCCTTATGGTGACTGGGCGGGAGCATGGCGGAATGGTAGACGCAGCGGACTTAAAATCCGCGAAACGTTCTTCCACCCCTGCAGAGCAGTTGTTTTTACGGTCTGCTGCTAGGCGTTAGACACTTCTGCACAGGTGGGGTGGAATTGGTGCTGAAAGCACCAGTAACTGCCGATTGAAACCCAAAAATCCCGCGTCCACCCCTGTGGACAAACTGCAGAAGCAGAGGGAGGAACGGGAACAGGAACGCGCAAAGTGGGATGCGATCAATCAACGGGCTCGGCTCCGTGAGTTAGCTCGAGAGAGCGTCACGGAATACGGAACGGCCTTGTTCACCGATAACGCTGAGCGGGTCACGATTGCCCTCGGCCTACTTGCTCGAGGAGCTGCTGCTAATCCATCCAAACCGGGGCCGTACTTCAGCGCCTGGCCCCTGCTGTTGATGGTTACCAATCGAGGGCCCAGAACATTGGCAGCCATTGCGATTGGCGTGGTCTTGGATCACATCAGCCAGCGCCCAAGCGAACGCAAGCTGGCCGGTGCCATCGGCCGGGCTCTGCAGGACGAGCTCAAGGCCGGCCGCATTGAACAGCTCAGCCCTGACCTGCTGCGCCTGATCCGCAAGCGCAAGGGCAACCGGGCCCTGAGCTCTAAGCAGGTGCTTGATCAGCTGCGCCTGGACGTCAACGGCTGGGCGATTGCCGAGCGCACCCAAGTGGGTGGCCTGCTGCTGCAGGTGATTGCCGCCAACAGCAATTTGATCCGGGTCGAGACCGGCATCCGCAACGGCCGCAGCCGCAAGACGGTGCTGGCCACCGACGAGGCCCTGGCAGTGATCAAGGCCAACCCGCCGCGGCCTCTGCCTGCTCGCCGGCTGCCAATGCTGGTGCCGCCCAGGCCCTGGTCGGGCATGTACGGCGGCGGCCATCTCAACAACGACGACCCCCTGGTGCGCAGTCGGGCGGGTTACGACCTCAGCCACCTGAGCCCTGAGGCCATGGCCCCGCTGGTCAAGGTGGTCAACGCCCTGCAGCAGCAAGAGCTACGCATCGACCCCGAGATGGTGCAGCTGCAGCGCTGCGCCTGGGACCACAACATCCGCGGCTTGTTCCCGGTCACCCGTGACCCACTGCCGGAGCCGCCCAAACCGCAGGAGCTGGTGGGCAGCGAGGAGTACCGCCGCTGGCTGAGGCAGAAGGCCGCGGCCCAATACGACCGCAATCAAAACGCACTGCAGCGCCGGCGCATTGAAGAAACCATCCGTCAGTGCGAGGAGGTGGCGGGCCAGCCGATCTGGTTTGCCTACTGCCTGGACTTCCGCTACCGGATCTACAGCAGCAACCGCTATGCCACCCATCAGGGCCCGGACTGGGAGAAGGCGGCCATCAACTTCGCCGCCGCTGAACAGTGCAGCGTTGAGGCCTTCGAGTGGATGCTCAAGGCCGCGGCCGGCCACTACGGCGTGGCTAAAAACTGGCGTGACCGTCTGAGCTGGGGGCAAGAACACCTGCCGCAGATCTGTGCAGTGGCTGAGGCTCCGCTGGATCGGCTCGAGCTGTGGCGTGATGCCAAAGATCCCTGGCAGTACCTGCAGATCTGCCGCGCCATTGCCCAGCAGGTGGCAGACCCCAACAGCAGCTGCAGCGTGCCGGTTCGGTTCGATCAGACCTGCAGCGGCATTGGCATTGCAGCAGCGCTGATGCGTGACCGGCGCCTGGCACGGCTCACCAACATCAACGGCAAGATCCGCAAGGACATTTACGGCCACGTCGCTGAGGAGGTGCTGCGCCTGCTGCGGCTGGACCTCAGCAACGGCACCCCATCAGAGGTGCGCATGGCCGAGCTGTGGCTGGAGTTTGGCATCGGCCGCAACCTGACCAAGGGGCCGGTGATGACCACCATCTATGGCGCCCAGTTTCTGAGCATCGTCGATGGGCTGGTGGCAGCCCTGGAGGAGCGCAAGGCCGGGCTGCGAGTGTCCGAGTGGGAGCTGGCCTACCTGATGCCTGCTCGCTACCTGGCCCGCAAGATCAGCCTGCTGCTGGGCAGTGAGCTTAAGAGCTGCCTTGAACTGCAGACCTGGCTGCGCAATGCCTCCAAGAAGGCACTGGCCAATGGCAGCCAGCTGGAGTGGACAAACCCCCTCGGGGTGCCGATGCGGCTGGGTGATCAGCTGGACCCACGCACCACCGTCACGAGCTTGGCCCACGGCAAGCGGCGGTGGCAGGCCTGGAACAATCACGCCGACAACGGTGAGCTTTCAGCCCTCAGCACCAACCGGGCGGTGACCGCCAACGTCGTGCATCACTTTGACGCTGCACTGTGTCACATCATGGTCTCCATGGGTAGCGCACACAGCATCCCGCTCCTAACAAATCACGACTGCTTTGCGACAATTCCAAGCCAGGCTGGCTGGCTGCACCACACCCTGCACGACCAGCTTCGGGTGCTATACGCCACGGACTGGTTAGATGACATGAGCCAGCAAATCCGTTCTGCTGCAAGGCTTAGTAACTTTAAGCGCCCGCCAACTGTTGGCGATCTGTGCCCGGGCGAGATCGGCAGCAACCCACACTGCTTCTCATAAGACACACCTAGGCGTGTTGCGGACCTGCACCTAGGTGGATACGGTGCTGCTGCACTCCACCTATAGCGAGCAAATGCCGCGACGCGCAACACTCATCACCCCCGTAGGTGAGGCTGCCTGGGCCAAGATCCTGGGCGAACCCGCTGAGCCGTTTGATGGCGACGGTCCCCGGGCCTGGTCCGTCAACCTGCTGCTGGACCCCAACGATCCGAGCACCGTCGAGTTCATCGAAAAACTCGAGGCCGAGTTTGCTGAGCTTCACGGCAGCGGCAAGATCAAATACAGCGCCAACGCTTGGCCTTTCGGTGAAGACACCACCAAGGACGAGCAAGGCCGCAAGGTGCCGACCGGCAAGATGCGCCTCAACTTCAAGCGCAAAGAGACCACCGCCCGTGGCGATGTGAAGTCGCCGCCTGTGGTGACTGACTCCAAGCTCAACCCTTGGCCCGCGGCCAAGCTGATCGGCAACGGCAGCAAGATTCGCGTTGCCTTCCAGCCGTGGGGATGGGACACCCCAACCGGCAAAGGCATGAGCCTTGAGCTTATGCAGGTGCAGGTGTTGGATCACGTTGCTTACGAAAGTGCTGAAGACGCCCCGGTGTTTGAGAAGACCGACGGCTTTGTGTTGGAAGCAGAGGAGACCCCGGTGTTTGAGCGCGAGCCCGAACTGGCCGTGCTCAGCCCGAGCCAGCGGCTGCGCAAAAGCCAGGAGGTTCCTGATGAGATTCCTTTCTGATGGGATTGCGCACCGCCGATTTCGTACTGCCCGTTCCGCTGCAACCCAAGTCAAGGCCACGCTTTACTTTGAAAGGCAGGGCTTACAAGGACAGCAAATACAGGGAGTGGACGGAATCCGTTCGCTCAATTCTTGGCGAGTGGTGGACCCTGCCACCGCTCGAAAAAGGACAAGTGGTGGCTTTGCACTTGACCTTTTTTGGCCCGGGGACTTCGGACCTGGACAACTTGGCTGGTGCCGTGATGGATGCCGGCACGGGAATTGTGTGGTCGGACGACAAGGTGACCGTGTTGCAACGCATCGAAGCTCAGTGGCTGAAAAAGCCCATGAACGCACAGGCCATTTATCTCAAGGTGATTTGGAATGAAAACACCGTTTCCGCTGCTGCGTGAGCAGTCGTGCGTCAACTGCCGTTACGCCTGTGGCGACAAAGAAGCTGGTGTCGCGTTGTCTTGCCGGCGCAATCCACCTGTTGTTACACAGACACTCACCAAAAGCTGCTGGCCGTTTGTTAAGGGGTACGACTGGTGTGGCGAGTGGGCGCCGCAGGAGGTGGTGGCATGAAGTGTCCCAAATGCGGTCACGACAAGAACCGGGTTGTTGAAACCCGGGCCATGCCTGACGGCGACCGCCGCATCCGGCAGTGCCAAAGCTGCGGCAAGACCTTCCAAACCATGGAACGGATTTGCGTTTTTATTGGCCGCGCTGCTGGTTACGTCGAGATGGCACCGCCCGTCCCGACGCTGGCCGTTGTGCCCGAACAGCCAAAAAAAGTAGCCAAGCCTGCTGCTGGTTTTGTTGCTCATTTGAACGACGCTGCCTTGGCTGCGGTCATGGCCGACGCTCAGCCATTTCTTGTGCAGTGGTGGAACGAAAGCCGCCGCTCAAAACACAAGGGCAACGCCACTTGGACCGAGGCGGCATGGCAAGCAAGCGTTCAGCGCGTTGCTGCCCTGCCTTTATGGCAGCAGCAGCTATTGGCTCAGGCCGGTGTTGAACACGGATGGCAGGCGCTCAAGCCTGAGTACCTGAAAGAGGAGCTGGCCAAGCCGCAGGCCAGCGGCAGACCGATGCCCAAAGACCCGGCGATGCTTGCCGCCCTTGAGCAATGGCCCAGCCAAACCGCCTGACACCAGAGACGTTCTTGGCGGTCGCCGAAATGATCGCAGCCCACCTGCGCATTAAAGAAGCCGACCGCTGGAGCCCTCACATTTGCCGCCTGAAGTTTCACAGTTTCACCTCTGAGTTCCCGGAGATCAACGAACCGCAGTTCATGTGGGCCGCTGAGCAGTGGATTCAGAGCCTGAAGCCTGACGTCTTCAAGCGTTATCCCACTTGGAAAGAATTAATGGCACCGCTGTATCGCAGTGAAAACGGCCTGGCCAACAGGAGCTGGGGCTACAAGCCTGAGCTGCCTGGCTTTTGCCAGCCCACACAACCGCAGCTGGCAATGCTGCCCGCCGAGCCTTACAGCCTGGCGGCAGCACCAGACCCACACAACGCTGATGCCTATGTGCCATTCACCTGCACCGAGCATCCGCTGTTGCCGCCTGCTGTGGATGAAAGGCCTGGCCTTACGCCTGAGCGTTGGGCCGACTACCTCAAATGGGTCAACCAAGAAGAGGCTCGCGTTGATGCCAGCTGATGCAACCACTCTTCAGCCACACCGAGCTCAGGGGAATCCTCGAGCACGGACTGCTGACTGGCAAATGGTCAGTGCTGCAGTTCAACAAGAAAGCCCGTGATGCGGTGCTGCCCAGCAAACAGTTCCTTGAAGACCACCCGAAGTTTCAAGACATGGAACTTCGGGACATGGAGGCCTTCCGCAGGCACCACTACCCATGACCTGGAAGCAGTACAGCAAAGGCCAAGAGGTTCGCTTCCGAGCCCTTGGCGGTTGGGTTAAGGGCCACATCACCGAGACCTATCACGACTCAGTTTCTGTTGTCTTCACTCGAGGCGCACAGGAACGCAACATCCGTGTTTATGACCTACGCAACATTCAGCCATGTCTACCAAGCAACAAGAAGAACCAATCGACGTCTCAAGAGCCTCCGTTGTTCGGATGTTGAATTACGCCAAGCGTCATCACGACGAGGCTGTTGAACACAGCTATCCGCAGGTTTGGTGGGAGGGTTACATCCGTGCCTGTGAACAGATTCTCGACATGGAGCACGAGTAATGAGCTGGATGGTCCCCAGTCGCCTGCCGCAAGAAGGCCCTGAGCCGATCCTTGGCCCTGGCATTAGCCATCCCAAGCCCAGGGAGGCAACACGCATGTTCTTTCTCGAGGTGAAACGCCCGGGCTACAGGGCCATGCGTGTCACCAAGCCAGCGCCGACCCTGGCCAAGGCAATTAAATACTGCCAAAACATTTGGCCTGATTCCACTGTCACTCCCGTCAAATGAACTTGCTAGAGAACTGCCTTTCAATTCAAAGCGCTCTGGGTGAGTACGGCATTGACGACAAGCGCCGCATGAAGGAAGTGATCCGCGAAATCGCCAACATTATCCGTACTTGGGCGCCAGATCCAAGTCGTGCTCGCATCTGTCACTTGGCAATCAATGAGGTGGCTGATCGCATGATCCGCGAAATCACGGAAGCGCCATGAACAAAGACACCGCTATTACCCTGGCCGGCTGCGTCTTCAGTGCAGTGGCTATCGGCATTTTCTACATCGCCACCATTCACCCATGAAAGCTCTGATCGACACGGAGTATTACCTCTTCACTGCAGCATCTGCCTGCCAGTACGAGGCTGAGTGGGCCCCCGATGTGTGGACTTACTTCTGCCGGCATGACGATGCCAAGGAGGTCTTTCAAGAGCAGCTGGGCGCCTTTCGCGAGCTGCTACCAAATCACGAGCAGGTGCTGGTCTTTGGCAGCACCCTCTCCTTTCGTCACGGGGTGTGGCCTCAATACAAAAGCAACCGCAAGAAGTACCGCAAGCCAGCTGGCTACCGAAAGCTGATCGAATGGGTCCATCACTCGGGCCCCGCCCGTGGCTGGCGCACCGTCGAGCTACCTGACATTGAGGGCGACGACGTGCTTGGCGTGCTCTACAAACCCGGCGACGTGATCGTCAGCGTGGACAAGGACATGCTTACCCTGCCTGGGCTGCACCTGCGGGACGGTCAGATTCTAGAGGTGAACCGCCTGGAGGCTGATCGCAACTTCTACCAGCAGGTGTTGACCGGAGACGTCAGCGACAACTACCCCGGCTGCCCTGGCTATGGCCCGGTCACTGCAGAAAAAGCATTGGCTGGTTGCTCAACAGAGGTGGAGATGTGGGATGAAGTGTTGGCCGCCTACAAGAAGAAAGGCTTTGGTAAGCCCTATGCCGAAACGCAAGCCCGTTGTGCTCGCATCCTTCGGGCTGGTGAGTACGACTTGGAGGCCGGCACTCCCCTGTTGTGGAGGCCGCCGGTAGGCTGAGTTTGATCTGCACACCTGCAGTGCTTCAGCCAATCGTCACTGAAGAGTTGCTTGTCAAGTTGCGGGAAGTGTTTCCTGCAGCTGTCAGCCGTTCCTTGTCGCACCGCGATCTGGACGTTCTGATCGGTCAACAGGAAGTGATGGCCTACCTGGAGAAGCTGCTGGAGCAGCAGAAATCTGATCCGCTCAATTTGGAGGAGTTCTGATGTGCTTCGGTGGCGGCGGTGGTGGCGCCGTAATCACGATGCCTGACACCGGGGCCTACGACCGGATGGCCCAAGCGCAGTTTGATGCCATAAAGGCATCGCAAGACGGCGCGGTGAAGTTAAAGCAGATGGAGCTTGATCAAGCTCTTAGCAGTCAGCAGCAGATCCTCACCAATCTGCGTGACGTCAAGCTTCAACGAGCCAACGAAACCAGCGCCAATGCTGCTCGCATGGCAGCACTGCTTGGGGCACCGCCACCAGACAAGACAGCACAGGCACCTGTCTTGGGATCTGACCGCGCAGAAATGACAAGGCCTACTGGCAAACGCGGTCTGCGGATTGACCGGGCATTGGCTACCAGCCAAGGCGCCGGCACTGGCTTGAACATCACCACAGGAGTTTGATCATGTGCTTTGGATCTGCCCCCAATGTTCCTGAGATTAGATACCAGGGCCCCAGCCAAGGAGACATTGATCGCAACAACGCTGCGCTGCAGCAGTACCGCGATCAATCCATGGCGCAGCAAAAGCAATTTGCCACGCAGCTGCAGAAACAGATCGACGACGCCAACGCTGCTGCCGCGCAGAAGAAGGCTGAGTTGGAGTCTGAGATGGCAGCGGCCACGGCATCAGCTGCAGCTCAGCAGCAAGCGGCCTACGCCACCACTACCACTCAGACCGATCCAGTTGCTGCGCAAACCACGACAGCACCCAAGAAGAAAGACAAGATCAAGGGCACGCTAAAGATTGCGCCTGGGGCCACGGCCATGAGCGAGGGCTCTGGCATCAACATCGGGGTCTGAACCATGTGCTCAGGGGGAGGCAACAACCGGCACCACGAGGAAGAAGCCAAGCGTCGTCAGTGGGCTGCTGAACGCGCAGCCCAAGAGCAGCGTGAACGTGTGGCCGCACAAGAACGGGCCATGCAGGCCGCCGTCGCTGCCCAGCAAGCAGAGATGGCACGTCTTAACCAAGAGCAAATGGAAGCTCAGGCCAAGCAGCAGCAGCAAGTTGCCGGACTGCAGGCCCAAGAGCGGCAGCAAATGGCTCAAATACAGCAGATGAAGGACGCCACCAGCGCGGCCGGCACCTCGCTACGGATCTTGGCCACCCGACCAACTGACTCGGCGCCAACGGCAGCGCAAACCAAAGCCGTTAAGGCGAGTGGGGCACGCACCACTAGCACCACTTCAAGGCTTCGCATTGGTTCTTCCGGTCGCGGCTCTGGTGTTGGCGTAAATCTCGGAGGCTGAGATGAGTTGCACAAAGCGTTACCGCAGTCTTGAAGGCGACAGGAACTACTACCTCGAGCGGGCACGAGCAGCGGCTCGCCTGACCCTGCCGTACCTGGTGCCGCTCAACGACGAGTACACCCCAAACCAAACCGAAAGTTTCCCGCTGCCCTGGAACGGCATCGGTGCCCGTGGTGTTCACAACATCACCAGCCGCCTAAGCCTGGCACTGCTGCCACCCACGGAAACGTTCTTTCGCTTCACGATCGACGAGATCGAGATGGCCAAGAACGAGCAGCAGCTCATGGCTGCCGGGGCCACCCCTGAAGAACTGGGCAAGTCAAAGAGCGAGTTCGACCTGGCCCTGGCCCGGCTTGAGCGGGCGGTACTGCGCAGCATTGAAGCCAGCAACGACCGTGTTGCTGTCCACGAGATGCTGCTGCATCTGATCGTGGGCGGTAACGCTCTGATGTACGTCAGCGAGAAGGGGCTGCGCTGCTTCCACCTCAACCGCTACGTGCTCAGGCGCGACCCCATGGGCAACCCCTTGGAGGCGATTGTCTGCGAGGAACTGGCCAACGACAGCCTGCCTGAGAAGGTGCGTCAGCTGGTTGAGGAAGAAGACGGCGAGAGCGCAGGGATCATTGAGGCCGAAGACGACCACACCCCTGAATACGAGCGCACCGTCAAGCTCTACACCCACGTGGAGTGGGAAGGCGAAAAGGTCAGCTGGTATCAGGAGGTCAAGGACAAGGAGATTCCTGGCACCCGGGGCAAAGCCTCGATCTCGGAATCACCCTGGCTGGCCCTGCGGATGTACCGCATTGATGGCCATGACTATTCGCCTGGTTATGTCGAGGCGGCCTGCATGGCTGACCTGCAAACAGCCGAGGCCCTGAGCCAGGCCATTGCAGAGGGCTCGCTGGTGTCGGCCCAAGTCAAACACTTGGTCAAGCCCAGCGGTGTCGCCAATCCCAAGAAGCTGGCCGAGGCGCCCAATGGCGCTTACCTGCCCGGCAACCCTGATGACGTCACCACCATCACGGTGGGCAAGGCGCAGGATTTGAGCGTGGCCATGCAGGGCCTGGCCCGGATCGAGGCACGCCTGGCGCAAGCCTTCATGCTGGCCGACATGCGTGATGCCGAGCGCGTTACTGCAGAGGAAGTGCGGCTGCAAGCGCTGCAGCTTGAAAACTCCCTTGGTTCGATTTACGCGATCTTGACCACTGAGTTCCAGCAGCCCTATGTGGCGCGGAAGCTGGCGCTGCTGGTGCGTAAGGGCAAGTTGCCCAAGCTGCCGGAGGAGCTGGTCAAACCTGTTGTGAGCGTTGGCTTGTCAGCTGTTGGCCGCGGCAACGACCTCGAGAAGACCGCTCGCTTTATGCAGATCCTGCAACAGTCGATCGGGCCTGAAGGGATTACGACTTACGTGATGCCATCGGAGCTGATCCGCCGGCTGGCTGCCTCGATGGGCATGGACATCATTGGCCTGGTCAAGACCGATGAGCAGCTGGCCGCAGAGCAGCAAGCCCAGCAGCAGATGGCCATGGCGCAGCAAATGATGGCCAGCGGCATGGCTGATCCACAGAAGCTCGCTAACGCCGCGGCCACCGCCCAGCAGATGGCAGCACCGCCACCTGCCGAACAACCACCAACTGAACAACCAGCATGACCACCACCCCTGAAACCCGAGAGGAGCTGCAGTCCATGGTTGGCCCCGGCCAACAGGACGTGTTCGACCAGTTCCTCGAGGAAATCGAGCAGCAGCAGGCAGACATTGATGCAGCTGAACAGCAACAGGACGAAGAAGAGAAACTGCTAGCCGGCAAGTTCAAGTCCACCGAAGACTTGGAGAAGGCCTATCTCGAAGCCCAGAAGCTGATCAGTCAGCGCGGGCAGAAGACGGCTGAGCCTGAAACCCCTGCACCATTGAGCCGTGAGCAGGCCGCTGAGCATTACGGCGAGTTCATTGCCAGTGCTGCTGATGAAGAGGGCATCGACCTTGGCGCCTGGGATGCAGCCGTCCGCCGGGGCCAAGACACCAAGGCGCTGCGGGACAAGTTGGCCGCCAAGACCGGCATCCCGGTGCAGCTGATTGAGCAGTACGAGCAGTCCTACCGCCCGCAACCTGCTGCATCAGAGCCAGCCGATAGCGGCTTGACCGAGGCTGACGTGACGGAGCTCAAGGCCCTAGTCGGTGGCGACCAAGAGTTTCAGCGGCTAAGCCAGTGGGCTGCAGCCAACATGAGAGCCGACGAGCTGGCGGACTACAACGCAGCGGTGGACAGCGGCAACAAGGCTGCTGTGCGCCTGGCGCTGCGGGCCATGCAAGTGCGTGCTGCAGCTGGCCAGGACTCTGGTGAACCTGAGTTGCTGGGCGGCGGGAAGCCAACCAAGGCAGAGGTGTTTGAGAGCCAGCAGCAGGCGATTGAAGCCATGCGCAAAACCAACAGCAAAGGCCAACGGCTTTACAACGTCGATCCCAAATACAAGGCTTGGTACGAAAAAACCCTTGCACGATCCACTTTTGCGTAACAATGGGCGCATGAGTTGATCTGCACTGGTGGAGCAGATTGGGCCTCCCGAGGGAGACACCCCATCCCTGTAAAGCAATAGGCGGAGGCTCGCAACCCAATTAAGGCCAATGGCCAACGCAAACCTCGACCGTCTCGGTCAAATCCAGGGCGCAGGTGATACCTCCGCTCTGTTCCTGAAGCTCGGCATGACCGAGCTGCTTGACGCCTTTGATCGCGCTTGCGTGTTTAAGGGCAAGATCAAGGAGCGCAACATCAAAGGCGGCAAATCTGCAGCCTTCCAAATCTCAGGCAAGGCCGAAGCGGCCTATCACACTCCGGGGACACCAATCCTCGGCGCCACAAACTCTCCTGGTGACCACAACGAGCGCATCATCAACCTTGATGGTCTGCTGATCGCCGATGAGGTGATCTATGACCTTGACGAGCTGATGAATTATGTGGACATCCGCCAGGATGTGACGCACCAGTTGGGTGCGGCTCTTGCACGCGAATGGGACAAGCGCTGTGCGCGTGTCTTGTACGCGGCTGCCAAGACCAGCACTGAGCCCCTAGCCAAAGCCGGCAACGCCGGTCGCATTGGTCAGAGCCAGACCCTCTCTGCTGGTTACGCCGCTGCTTCTGCTAACGCCAAGGGCGATGAGCTGGTCGCAAAGATCAGCGCCATCAAGGTGGCCATGCAGAAGAAGGACGTACCCACTGAGGATCTGCTCTGTGTGGTTGGCCCTGACGAGTACGACTTCCTGCTGGATTCCACTCGCGCCATCAACGCGGACTTCAACGGTGCCAGCGGTGAAAACGGTTCCTTTGCGCAAGGCCGAGTGTTGCGCGTGAAAGGTGTCCCCGTGATCATGTCGAACCACATCACTCAGGCTGCCTACACCAACAGCGCCAACGACAAGAACGCTGCCTACCAGCAGGATCTGTCGAAGAACAAGGCTATCGTGTTCCACCGCGATGCCATTGGTGTGCTGACTCTGCGCAGCCCCGGCCTGCAGATCACCCCTCAAGGCGGTGACTTCAACATCATGTACCAAGCCACTCTGATGGTTGCCCGCATGGCAATCGGCATGAGCGTGCTGCGTGCTGAGTGTGCAGGCGTGATTGAGCTGCCCTAACTTTTGTTAGGTGAGTGTCTCGAGCCCCCTGCCACGCCGTCAGGGGGCTTTTTTGTGCCCACCGATAGCATGTGTCCAACACCCATGCAGAGTATCGGATGGGCCTTGCCAATCAGGCCTTGACGCCAGGCCGGACAACGCTGCTGGAGGCGGTCAACATTTGTCTGCAGAACATCGGCGAGCAGCCGGTGAACAGCCTTGAAAGCCAACAGGTGGTGGAAGCCACTATGGCTGAGCGCACCATCCTTGAGTTCCACAAGGAAGGGCAGACCAGGGGATGGAGCTGGAACACAGAGCTGGCTTACGAGTTTGCCAAGAACAACGCAACTAACCAGATCACAGTTCCAGCCAACATCGTTACCTGGGCCACGGATGCTTACGAATGGGCAGGGCGGTTCCAACTGCGGGGCCAAAAGGTCTACGACAAGGAGGAGCACACCTACACCCTGGGTGCTGAGATCACCAGCCTGAAGGCTGATGTGGTCTGGCTGCTGCCATGGGACGAGTGCCCTGAAGCGTTTAACCGTTGGATTACGATCCGCTCGGCACGAGTCTTTAGCGATCGGGTGCTAAGCAGCGACTCGATTTTCAAGTACACCGCTGTTGATGAGCAGGCTGCGCTGGTGGAGCTGCAGCGCGTTGAGCTCGAGCAGACACAAGCCAACAGCCTGACCGGCGGCCCTGGTCTACGGCCGTTCCCCACCTACTCCCCTGGCCTTGGCTTGCTGGGTCGGAACCGGGGGTATCTGCGTGGCTAATCTCGTCAGTTACACCATCCCCAACCTGATCCAGGGGATCTCGCAGCAGCCTGATGCGCAGCGAGATCCATCACAGGCGGAGTTGCAAATCAATGCTGTGAGCTCCTTGGCCGAGGGGCTAAGGAAGCGCGAGGGCACGCAGTCCATCGCCAAGGTGAGCAACACCAGCTTTGGCGACGTCTATTTCCACAGCATCCTGCGCGATTCATCCGAGCAGTACCTGGTGGTGATCAGCAGCACGGCAATCCGTGTGTTTGATCTGGCTGGCAGTGAGAAAACCGTTACTGCCGCGGCCGGCGCCTACACCTATCTGTCGTCGGTTGTCAGCGCCAAAAGCGACATACGAGCGGCCTCGATCGCTGATTACACCTTTATCAGCAACACCAAAATAGCGCCAGCCATGGATCCGGCAGTGGCCCCGGCAGTGGCCCGGCCTGCCACCCATGAAGCCTTGTTGTGGGTAAAGGCGGCCAACTACGGACAGAAATACGTGGTCAACGTCAACGGCCAGCAGGTGACGGTGACCACTGCTGTAGCGCCGGTGATTGTCAGCGGTGTCAACACCACTGAGAACCGGATCAGCACGGCTGAGATCACCAGCCAGATCAGAGGCGCATTGTTGGGTGGGCCCGTTACGGCTCTGACGGTGGTGGGTTCTGCCACTACCCTCAACGCCACGACTGCTGTTGTGGCGACCACCACTGATGAAGGCGGCAGCGGCCTGACGGTGACTGTCACCGGCAACGGAACGGTGGTGACTGCTGTTGCAATCAGCGTTGCGGGCGGCTCCTACCGAGCTGGGGACAAGATTTTCGTGGCCCGCAACCTGCTGCAGGGCGGAACGGACACCACCCCTGTACAGGTGGCAACCGTCAGCACGGCCACTGCTGGCCCGCTCACCGGCGTGACCATTGATCGCAGCGGATCGGTGCTGCACCTCAAGAGCAGCAGCGCCATTACGGTCTCTGCCACTGATGCTCGAGCCAACGCCGACATCACGGCAATTACTAATTCAGTTCAGGCCTTCACTGAGCTGCCAACCATTGCGCCGGTGGGCTACCAGATCGAGATTGTCGGCGACCCGGGTAACAAGTTTGATGGCTTCTATGTCAAGTTTGTTCCCCGCACTGGGACGTTTGGCGAGGGCAGCTGGCAGGAGACGGTGAGCCCTGGAGTTGAGTACAAAATCAACCCAGCGACCATGCCGCATCTGTTGGTGCGGCTGCCGAACGGCACTTTCTTCTTTGGCCCGGCCAACGGCAGCACTCAGAACGGCACGGTTCTACCGAGTTGGGGGCAACGCGGCGCGGGCGATTACGACACTGCCCCAGACCCCAGCTTTATTGGTAACCCCATTCAAGACGTCTTTATTTACAAGAACCGGCTTGGTTTCTTGGCTGATGAAAATGTCATCCTGAGCCGGGCGCGGGACTTCTTTGAGTTTTTCCCGGAGACGGTCACGGCTGTACTGGACAGCGACCCGATTGACCTGACGGGCAGCAACAACCGGGTGTCGGTGTTGCGTTACGCCATCCCGTACCAGGACGAGCTGATCATCTTCTCGGATCAGATCCAGTTCCGTTTCAATGCAGCTGAAACCGTGCTGACGCCAGCAACGGCTCAGATTACGGTGCTGACCCAATATGAGATCGACCCCAACTGCCGGCCAATCCCGGTGCAGGGGACAATCATCTTCTGCCAGGCCAACGGGCAGTGGAGCACGTTCCGAGAGTTCAGCGTCCGTGGTGCCGGCACTGCCCTTGTGGCTGATGCCTCTGACCTGACGGGCTACGTGAACAGCTACGTGCCGTCTGAAGTTTTCAAGCTGACGGCCAACGACACCGGCAACTGCTGGTTTGCGCTGTCAGGCAAGACCGGCTACCAGAAGCGCCTGTACGCCTACAAATACTTTTACCGAAACAGCGGTGGTGGGGCTGAGCGGGCGCAGAGCAGCTGGAGCCACTGGCAGCTCAGCGGGGCCGACAAGATCCTCAATGCGCTGTGCGTGCAGGAGACCGTCTACCTGCTGGTGGAGTACGGCACTGAGGTTTGGCTGGAAAAGATTTCGGCCGCAGACCGCACAGCTGACGTGCTGCCCAACCCGTACCAGCTGCTGCTGGATCGGCGGGTCACGACCACCACGGCAACACCAGCAGCGATCCGGGTGGCGGCTGGCAGCTACAACGCCACCACCAACATCACTACCTGGACGCTGCCGTACACGGTCAAGGCCAAAACCCAGGCCTGGAGCGACTTTGCCAGCACCACTAATGGTGGCGTGCTGCTGGGCGAGGCCAACAGCGGCACGACGATCACAGCCCGGGGTAACTGGTCAACAGAGCCGATTGTCTTTGGCGAAGTCTTTGAGTTCCTGTATCGCTTTACGCGGTTCAAGCTCTACAAGGAAGTGGGTGGCGGCAAGGCGGCTGCCAACAGCGAGCGCACCCAGGTTCGTCATGCCAAGCTCCGCTATCACGACACCCATTACTTCGAGGCTCGGGTTACGGCCGAGCGGCGCGATCCGGTTGTCTACACGTTTGATGGGACGGTGCTGGCTGCCCGGGCATCGCAGATCGGCAATGCCTTAAACAACAGCCCTGATCTGGCAACCCCTCGTTATTTCGAGGGGGTGTTCCAAATCCCAATCGCTAGCCGCGGCGAGAACTGCATCGTCGAGCTGCGCAATAGCACCGCCAACCCCTGCAAGTTCAGCACTTGCGAATGGGTTGGCCTGGTTACCAGCCAAGCAAGGAGCCTCCAATGAATTGGTCTGATCCCACGCCTGCACGTGTGCAAAACATTGCGAAGATGGTTCGGTATCAAGACCAGCTAGAGGTGTTTTATAGCCACGGTTTGACAGGGGAAGACGCGGTTTATCAGAGCTGGCAAAACAGTCAGATTTGCCGTTGCATAGATGGAGATGACGGGCAAGCCGTGGGTATCTGTGGCGTTACTGGATCTTTGATCTGGTTGCTTGGCACGGATGACCTGCTGGCTAGCAAAAGTCATCGCCAGCAATTCCTGCGCGGTGGCCGCAAGTGGGTTGATGGCTTGATGCAGACCCACAAATACCTAGAGAACTGGGCGCTGTGGTCTAACCAGGCATCGCTGCGGTGGCTGAAGCATTTGGGGTTCACGATTGACACCCCTGCCCCGATGGGCCGCAGCGCTCAGCTGTTTGCGCACTTCTGGAGGGCCGCCTGATGCCACTCCCTTTGCTGCCGATTGCGCTTGGCGCCGCTCAAGCTGGTCTGGGCATCGCCCAGGCCGGCTTTGGCTATCAGGCCCAGCAACAGGACTACGCCAACCAGACGGCGTTCCAGGACGCCAACAATCAATTCGCCCAATGGCAGGCGGGCTTCAACGCTCGCACCCAAGACACCAACGCTCAGTACAGGTATTGGGCTGAGACGGTCAACTACAACCAGCAGTTGGCTTACACCAACTCGCTGCGGAACCTCGAGCTGATGCGCTCGATTCGCCAGGCAGAGGTGGTGGGTGATACCCGGGCAGCCACTGGCGCTGCTTTTGTGCGGGACAGCGAGGCCACGACCCAGGCGTACCAGGAGGCCTCGATGCAAGAGGCTGTGGCGCTGCAGCAATACCAATGGCGGGCGTTGCAAGGCCGGGCGTCGGTGCAGGCCATGACCCAAGAAGGTCGCAGTGTTGATCGCTTAGTCAACGATTACGCCCGCCAGGCAGGTGACTACCAAACGCTGCAGGAGATTAACCAGCGCACTCGCAGCCGCCAGTACACCCGCGAGCAAGCCGGGCAGGTTGCCCAGTACCTGAGCCGCTGGAACAGCCAGCAGTTCTACGAAGAGCAGCCATACATCGACCCTGTGGCACCGTTCGCGCCGCTGCCAACGCTGATTACTCCGCCGCCACCAACAATGCGTGGCGGGGCGCCGAGCGGTGCAGCCGCGGCATTGAACATCGGTAGCGCAGTGCTGGGCGGCATCAGCACAGGAATGAGCTTTGCCGGTCAACTTAAGGCGTTAAAGACCCCATCAAGCGCAACTGGTCCGGGAACTGTTTCGCTTAATCGCTTTAACCAAGCAGCCGCTTACTACAGCAGTTAATCCATGGCAGACCGTCTTCTTCCCTTTGGTCAGATCACGCCGGTAGCGCGGCCCATCGGTGCGTTTGTCCAGGCTGCCGACAAGAACATTGCCGGGCCTGCCAAGCCAGCAATGCTTGGCACCCCGGATGGGGTCAGCACCCTGCAGATGGGCAGTGGCGGCAGCGTTCAGGGGTACAACCAGTACCAGCAGCTGGCGACGGCCCTCAGCCCGTTCGCCGAAACGTTGGTGCAGGCAGGCTCCCAGGGCTACCTCTCCTACGCCAAGGGCAAGATTGAGCAGGGCTATTACGACCAGCTCACCCAGCTCAGAAATCAACAGGCCAAGGCCACGCTGAGCTTGCAAGTGCAGCAGGAGCAAGGCGCTGCCAACGCTGCTGCGCAGATCAACCAGCTGCAGAAAGTTGATCCAGTGGCTTCACAACTGCTGCAGGACTCCAACCCCTGGAGCCTGGTGGGCCGGCGCCGTGCCATGGCTCAAATGGCTGCCGCAGAGGTCGATGACGCTCTGCTTAATGACCTGGCAATCAACGCTGGCGTTCGAGCTGGCCTGGCGCCTGGCAGTGGTGAGCTGGTCAAGCAGAAGGCCGCCATCACCAACAAGGTCATGGCCTCCTATGGCCTGTCGGGCGATGAGCTTGAGAGCCAGTTCTACGTCGTGCCTGCCATCAACAAGGCATGGGAGACGTACACCGAGCAGCACCGCAAGCTGTGGAACGAAGAAACAGCTCGCACCACCACTGAAGCCACGGGTGGCGCAATCAACGGAGCGCTGGCTCAGATCCTCAAAACAGGCGTGTCGATGGCTGATGGTTCAGTCATCACCCGTAGCGATCCACGCTTTAACGCCTTAGCCGGTTTGGTGCTGACCACTCAGATCGACCAAGGCCTGCGGCTGCTGGCTGGCGACAAGAAGAAAGAAGCAATGCAAACGGTCTACGGGAACCTTGCATTGCTTAGCCGCAACCCTGCGGTGGAGAGCATTGTCCGCGAGATCCGTGTCGGCAATCCCAATGACCCACTGGACAAGCGGCCGCGGTTCATTGATGCCAACCCGGTGCAGCTGCTGGAGATGCAGAACAAGGGTCTGCAACTGACGACGCAGAAGTTTGAGCTGCAGCAAAAGGACAAGGGCCAGCAGATGGATGCCTTCTATTACGGCAAAGATGGCCCTGGTTACCCGGGTGTTGTTGTCGATTCTGAGGACTATCAACAGCGGATGGTTAGGGCTAAGAATTACGGTCTGAGCATTGGCTATCTTGACGTTGATAATTACCTAGGGGACAAGGCAACGCAGTCGCAAGGCTATGCCAGAGCTGCGTTCAGCATGACTGCTGAAGAACGTGCAGCTGCTGAGAACTGGGTAGACAACCTTTCGCCTGATGCCCTTTCGCCAAAGAACATCGGCCGTGTTCTTGCGCAGGCTGATGCCTATGCCATGCGCGAAGGAACGGGTGAGGCTCGTGATCAGCTGCGCCAAAAGCTGCACACGCGCATCAGAGAAAGAGAAAAGTTGTTTAACGACATGCCCGAAGGCCTGTTCGGGCAGATTAAGACCGAGATCAAGCAGGACATGGGGCTTGGCCCAATCAAGTCTCTAGATCCCAAAGGCGAGGCCATGTCGTTGCTGATGCAGCCAGGCATGACTGTCGGCGGCGCCATGAGCGCAGCGCCCAACAAGCTGGCGGCCTTTGCCATTGATCTGGAAAACCTCTACGTCCGCCAGGTGATGGCGGGCATGAACGCATGGCGCAAGGACAACCCTGGCGTGGGCCGAATCCCCCCGTCAGCTCAAAACGTCATTGTGAGCCAAGCGGTTGCCACAGCACGCAAGTCTCCTGAGTACGCCCGGATCTACAGCCAGGCAACGGGGATGAACCCTGGCGAGGTGGGTCAAGGCACCGTTGGCACTGGCCCCAAGCAAGGCAGCAAACCTGGTCCTGACGTCCGCGGCGTTGACCGCAGCAAGGCCGGCAGCATCCCTGACTCGACCATCAAGGCCTACCAAGCACGGCCGGTGATGAGCAAGCCGTGGCTGCACTCAGAGCTGCAGAACCTCAACAACGGCAAGCCTGTCAGCCCTGAGCTCTACAACCTGGCCCGTCGCGCCAACACATCCACGACCCGTTATCTGCTCGAGCAGATGACTCGGTTCTATCCCGACATGGATCAGGACGGGACTGTTACCAAATACCTGCAGCAGCAGCTGATCAGAGAGCGGCAGGGCAAGACCGTTTCGAGCGCCAACTACAGCAGCTTGGGGCTGGGCATGGTGCCGACTGGATACAACAGCTTCTCGCCAGGCAGCTGGCTGATGCAGATGATCATGCCGCCAGCTGCAGCTGCCACGTTGCCGCCTGAGTACAGCGGTGGTGGCGGCCAGTCGTATGTGGCCACGAGGTCTACAGGCAGGGGCAATGGCGGCCCTGGTTGGGACAAGGTTGTCGCCATGGCTCGCGCCAATGGAGCCAAGTTCCCAGAGCTGGTGGCAGCGCAGTGGGCACTGGAGTCGGACTGGGGACGATCCACGAGCGGGCGCAACAACTACTTCGGCCAGAAAGGTTCAGGCACACGCCGCAACACGTGGGAGGTGGTCAATGGCCAACGGGTCAACACCACAGCCAGCTTCATGGACTTTGCAAGTCCAAATGAGAGCGTCGCCTACCTGGTGAACAAGTGGTATCAGGGCAGCAACGGGGCGAACAAGGCCAAGACCGTTGAAGAAGCAGCGCGAATCCTGAAGCGGCAGGGATACGCCACTGATCCCAACTACGTGAACAAGTTGCTGCAAATCATCCGTAGCAACAGGAGGCCCTGATCCATGCCCAAGTTCAATCTGGCCCCTCTGTCTGATGACCTGAATCCGGTGTGGCCGCCGGCATCACCGCCCAAGGCAACGCGGGCGCAGATGAATCAATCGCTGGAAAACCGGCTGGGTCCGCTCAAGCCGCTGGGCCAGCTGATGAACACCCTGGCGTCGCCTGACACCAAGGCAGGCATCGTCACGGGGCCAATCAATGCGGTCAGCAAGTTGACCAATGCCTTAGGCGATCTGATCCAGCGCAAGCCGATCGACACCAAGGACGCCTTCCAGATCACCCCTGCGCAAACCCGTGCCGTCAACCCATTCCGTATGGGTTACGGCAGCGAGGTCACCCCTGCTGATGAAGCGGGCCTGCAGGTGGGTGGAGTGATTGGCGCCGAAATGCTGGGTGCCGTCACAGGCACGGCCATTGTCAACCGTATCAAGCAAACAGGTACTGCCATCCGTGCAGCGCAAGCGCTGAAGGCGACCCCGGCAGTGCGGCGTCTTGCCGTTGCTCAGTCGGTCAACCCTGCACTGCGCACCGGCCTTGGGTTGGCCAAGAACGCTGGCGAGGCGGTCACGGCCACTGCACTGGCAGCGCCGTTCATTGATCAAGACCAGGGCAACGCCGCGGATGCAATCAAGCAGCTGACCGGCATCCAGCTGCCTGGCACCACCGACGAGAACGACAACTACCTGGAAAAGCTGGGCAAGGGCCTGCTGGTGGAGGGCGTGGCTCTGCCTCTGTCGGTGATTGGCTTGGGCTCCTTGGCCGGGCCCACCCGCCGCCTGATGGCTGGCAATGGCATCCAGGCCTTAGACGAGCTGGCTGAAACCGAGCTGGCGCCGTACATGCCCAAGGCAATGGCGGGCCCTGCTTTGCCCCCGGCTGCCGAACAAGGGCAGCTGCCCCCATGGCAGGGCGGTGGAGCCTTGGTGCCTGCAGAACCTGCAGGGCAACTGGTGCCGCATGGCTCAGCCATTGAGCGCCAGCTGGACGAGTCCACGATGATCCGGCAAGTCAGCCAGCAACGTGACTGGCTGCAGCAGCAGGGCCTGGTTGAGCAGGGCGAGCTGGGTCAGCTCGAGCTGAACGTGGGCCAAGCCGTTGATCCTGAGATCCGGCTGCAGATCCGCCAGCTGCAAACCCAGCGCGGCCAGCTGGTAAAGGCCATGCAGGACACGCCTGATCAGCTGGATCAGATCGAGGCCCAGCTGGTTGAGGTCGATAAACAGATTGCTGATCTCAACCTGACCAGCACCACTGATGAGTTCCTGGCCCCACGCTCAGGGGTGCAGGGGGAGTTTGACCTGGCGGACCCCCGGCCAGAGATCGACACCTACCTGGCTTACCTAGACGAGCTGGACGACCAGCAGCTGCGGCAGGTTCACAGCCGCGTTTATCGACAGGCAGGGCAAGAGCGCAACGCACAAGAGCTCGGTCAAGCTCAGGTTCAGATCCAAACCATCAACGACCGTATTGCCGAGATTCAGTCCCGTGCTGATGGCGGCAACCTCACCCCGACCGGGGCCAAGCGACTGCTAAGTCGAGCGCAGAAAGAGCTGGATGCAGCTCAGCTAAAAGTCACCTCCCTGCAAGCGCGGTCACGTGTGCCTGAAACCTTGGTAGGCGATCAGCTGGAGATGGCCCTGCCGCAACAGCTGGGGCTGAACCTGGCTGATGAAATCCAGCTGCCTCCGTTCCGTGATCTGGCTGCCACCGCCAGTGAGTACGGCTACCGGACGCCTGATGACTACCGCAATGCCCTGCAGGGCTGGAACCGTGACCAGCTGCGCCGGCTGGCAATGCCGGACTCAAGCCCAGAGGTGGCCGCCCTAGTCAAAGCCCGCACGGGCCGCCGGGTGTGGAACGCCAAAAAGCAGGACATTGTTGATGCCCTAGTGGAGATCAGCCAGCGCCGCGGGCGTTACCTGCCGCCTGAGCCGCCAACGCTTGAGCAAGGTGCCCTGCAGTTGACCACCAACCCAGCTGGTGGCGACGCCCCGCTGCTGGATGTGCCGGCAAACCTGGATGTGCCTGGCATCAGCCGGACCCTTGATGCCGATGGCAATGAGGTGATCGTGCCGATGGTGAACTACCAGGCACGCGGCATTGACGCTGAGACCCGCACCCGGCTCAAGCGGGAAATCCTGCAGCGAGCCATTGATAACGGCGAGGTGCAAGCGCCGGTGTCACCACTGCCCAAGCGGCCTGAGGGCCCTGAGTTCTTCCAGCAAGGACAGTTCATTGACGATCTGCTGGCTGATGAAAGCGGCCAGCTGCCGATGCAGTTTCTGAATGACCAGCTGCCGATCTACAAGGCTGGCGGCAAGAACGCTGACGCACTCATTGACGAGATGCGCCTGCGGTACGAGTTTCAGGTGATGGATGCTGAAGCGCAGCGTGTGCAGCGTCAGGCATGGCTGGCCGATCGCGACTGGGACACTATGACTTGGGAAGAGAAGAAGAGGCTGGGCATCCTCGGAGAGGGTTTTTACGCCCTGCAACGCACTGAGTTTGCTGGTGCTGTTGATCGTGTCCGTGATGCAACGCCGCAATTCAACCCTGAGCTAACGCCAACGCCACCACGCAAGGCCAACACTTACGAGTGGACGCCTGAAGGCACGGCAATGAAAGAGCCCGCCAAAGCGCCTGAAACACCCATTCAAGCCCCGGCAAGCAAGCGTCAGGCAACAGCTGAAGCAGCATCCGCGCGGGCCAAAGCAAGGCAGCTGAAAGTGCAGCAGCAGAGGGCTGCGATGCAAGGCAAAGAGCTGGACAATGAGATTGCAAAACTTGAGCGCAAGATTGCGGAGGGCAGCTGCAATGGCTGATTGCTTTGATTTAGAGAAGCAGCTGCAAACTCTCCGCGAGCAGAAGGCCGCCAATGAAGCGGTGCAGCGTCGGCTGGTTGGTGAACTGAATCAAGCAGTTGCCAATCAGCCCGAGCCAAAGCCAGTTCGCTTCAGGATGCTTTCAGGCGACAAGCTCGAGATCAACCCCCAGAGGTTCTGGAATCAGGTTGAACGCGATGCGTTGGCCATGGATGAGGAGGCGATTGGCCAAGCCGTCCGCGCTGGATTTGAGAAGCAAGCCAGGCCGATTGGTAGCAAAGGCCTGAACATCAACTACGCCCAGCTGCCCTTTGGCGAAGAGAACCTAGGCAAGCTGCTCGAGGTGTTGGCGCTTAAGCGCAATGCCAGCGAGAAGGGCGTTGAGCTGAGGCGGCCTTACACCGCAGGTGTTGCCGACGCTCAGTTCCGCCTGGTGGCCATGGCCTATGGCGCAGAGCCTGGGGCACTATTTGACGCCATGAAACGCAAGCTGGCGGGCATTGATGAGCTGCCGGTCAACGCTTACATCGTCAACCGCGTGAAGATGGATGCGGTCCGCTCCTACGCGGATGCGCTGGATGAGGCTTCTGAGCTGATGAAGCTCGGCGTTTTGGACGATGCGGCCAAGACCAGCCTGGCCAACATCGCTCAATGGGCTCATGCGTTTGAGCAGTTTGACAACCAGGTGTCACGCAAGATCGGTCAAGCGCTACGCACCCGGCAGTTTGGCGACTGGGCGAACGAAAACATTTTCATGAAGTTCGACAAGGACGTCAGCCTTCTCACGCTTGATGAAATCAAAGCTGGCAGTTTGCTGGCCCAGGTAGAAGACGCGATTGCATCGGGCGACCCCCTTAAGCTAAAGCGCCTGGCCACAGCCAAGCGGCTTGATGAGCTGGCCGGGCGTTCACTCAACGAGCCCAACTTCATGACCCAGGTGCGGGTCTTGAACACCTATCGCAAAGACAACCTGTTTAGTGGTCAAGCTACTTGGCTGGTGCGCAACCCAGCGTCGATCCTGGTCAGCGCCAACTACGGCCTAGAGGACATTGCAGAAGGCGCTCTGAAGTTCGGCATCAAGGCTGAGCTGGGCGCCATGGGCCATGCCTTCCGCTCGGTGCAGCAGGGCATGAGCACAGCTTGGTTAAACGCCTGGGACAACTTTGCCTATGGCAAGAAGACCTTTGACGTGAACAACTACGCCGAGCTGTCGGACGACATTCTTGAGCAGACCAAGAACACGGTGAACCGAGATCTCAATGATGCTTGGGAACTATTTACCAGCCCGAGCTACCACTTCAAAACGGCGGGAACTGGGACGGTAGTGACGTTCATGAACCTGATGAACTTGGGCTTCCGCAAGCTGCTGGGGGCGGGGGTTGAGCAGTTGACCGGCACCAGCGCTGGCTACACCCCGTCATTCCGCCTGCTGAACGGTGGCGATGAGGTGATCAGGAAGATGAGCTTTGACTGGAAGGTCAACCATGAGGCCTGGCTGCGAGCTGCCAAAGAAGCCGAGGGTGTCGTGGAGCAAGGCGGCCAGCGGGCAGATCGCAACTGGATTCGTCAGCGGGCTGATCAGCTGGCCGAGAAGGCTGTCTTCAGTGGCCTAATGACCGATGACGAGTTGGCCAAGCTGCGCCTACGAGAGCTTGGTGCCACCGCCGGCGACATGGACAACGAGGAGCTGCGGCTCCTGATGTTCAACAACCTGCACGGCACACCCAATGCAGCCGATGAGCTGGGCAAATTGGGTGTTGAGCGGGGCAACCAGGTCACCTTTACTCAGGCCCTGGACGACCGTTTTACCCAAGGCGTGCAGTTGATGCGCAGCAACCCGTTGGTCGGGTGGGTCATGCCTGTGTGGCGAGTGCCGGCCAACGGCATGAAGTGGATGTTTGGCCACGACATGTACGTCCAAATCCCCAAGCAGCTTTATCTCGAGCTCAAAAACGCCTTGGGTGATGGCGGCTATGCGCGGCCTGGCAGCGACTCCTTTGGCAAGTTTTGGGAAGCCGGTGCCGTTGACTCGGATCTTCTGGCCAAAAGCAGGGCCTCGTTCCTATCGTCTTTAGCCCTGGCCAGCACCACACAGTTGCTGTGGGAGGCGGGCATCTTCAGCGACGGCGGGCCAACAAAAGAGGAGGACAGGGATCGTTTGGGCCCCACCTTTAGGCCGTACTCTTTCTCGCTGACCTATGGCGCCAATGAAGCCGTTAGCAAAATGTCTGGTGGATCAATCGATTTAATTGATCTGATGGGTCTGCAGGCAGACCTGCTGCGTGCACGACACGAAGGCCGAGTGGACAACAACAGCTTCACTACACACATGGGGGGCATTGTTCATGCTTACGCTCGCATGGTTATGAACAAGGCATCTTTGACAGGTATTTCCTCCATAATCAATGCTGTAGTAAGGGCTGGCCGCGGCGGTGACGTGGACTGGGCTGGTGAGCTGGGCAAGCAGATGAACGGCATCCTGCCGCTTTCTGGCCTATTTACCTCCGCGTCCAGGGGCTTCAACGATCCCAATGAAATGGTTGCCAAGCGGCGTGAGCTCACCCCAGCCGAATACCAAGCACTAAAGCAAGACCCCAACTGGGAAATCTTTAGCAACATTGCCAGCCGGATCTTCAAGGACTACCCGATCCTTGGTCAGCTGGTGCCTCCTCAGCGGGAAGACAGAGATTGGCTGGGCGATCGGATCGAGCGGCCGCTGGGCCTGTCAGTGGACGAAACCATTCCCTTCATGCCGGTAATTGTGCCCAAGAGCCCGCTGCGAGATTGGTTGGCTCAGCACGGCCTGGGCATGAAACCTCGCCCCGAGGGCCGCGTTTCAGAAGGCCTGCCGGTGCCGACCAACATGACCAAGCCGCAAGAGGCCACCTACAGGGAGGCAATGCGCACCATTCCTGGAGCGATCCCTGCAGCAGCTGTGCTCGGTGCTGGCAATGCCACGATTAACGTGGGCACTGCGGTGTTCTCTGTTGACAGCTACGTGCAGGGACGGACGCTTAAGCAAGCGCTGGACAAGCTGCGTCAGGATCCTGAATACAACCTAGAGCTCAACAGCCCTGGTGGGCCCAGCCTGGTCACTCAGCCTGGGAAAGCTCTGAGCGACAGAAGAGATCGCGTGAATGATCCTCGCGGTGTCTACAAGGTGTTTGATGCGCTTGTCACCTACTACGACAAGCTCGGACTTCAAGAAATGGTCCGTCAACACCCTGAGTTTCAGGAGATGGCATTGGCCAACTTGCGTGCCCGCAACGGCAATGTTCGAGCTCGTCTTGAAGCCAGCCCGCTAGGCCTTGGCCGGAAGTAGCCAAGCCAATAACATGAGGACTGCACAGGTGCAGACCTGCTCGTGGCACTTTCTTACGCCCAGTACGCCGGCAACGGGTCTACGACGACCTTCTCGGTCCCGTTCCCGTACTTGCTGCGGTCTCATGTCAAGGTCTACATCGGGTTCAATATCCTGACCGGTGCCTTCACCACCGAGCTGGTGGACGGTACGACCTTTAACTGGACAAGCAGCACTCAGGTCCAATGCACTACAGCCCCAACTGCGGCTCAAACGCTGACAGTCATTAGACAGACGCCCAGTGGTTCACGGCTAGTTGACTGGAACGACGGTAGCAATTTGATTGCAGCCGATTTGGATACGGCTGATTTACAAAACCTGTTTGTAGTCCAGGAGCAACAGGACCGCAACGACTCGGGCATCACCCAGTCCACCAGTGCAATCAATACGGCAACATCCGCCGCTGCCACGGCTACGGCAGCGGTAGCGTCAGTGGCTAATGCCTACCTGAAGAACGGTAGCGTTGCCATGACTGGCAATGTTGCCACTGGCGGCTTTCGGATCACCAACGTTGGCACGCCAGTTTCTGCAACTGACGGTGCAACAAAAGGGTATGTCGATACCTTTCAGGGTCAAACGGCCAACATTGCTGATGCGGCAGTCACTACCGCCAAGGTGGCAGACGCCAGCATCACTGAAGCTAAGCTCGCTAATGGCGCTTGCACTGATGCCAAAGTAGCAAGCGGTATTGATGGTGCGAAGCTCACTGCAGGTACGGTTGATTCAAGCAAACTGACTGGCGCCACGGTCGTTACCAACGCTGAGGTAGCTGGCGTTTCTCCTAACGACACCAGCTTCTACACCACCTCTGCTTCTGACCTGCGGTACTTCCGTCAAGACAGCAGCGAGACGATCAACAGCGGGATGGGGTGGAGCGGTAGCGACGCCTTTATCGCCACTACTGCTGCCATTGACGCCAGGATCATTGACCTGGTGGACAACGTTGGCGGCTTTGTGCCGATTGCCAACGAAACCAGCTTCCCTGCTGTCAACCCGGACATCAACAATCCAGACGGTGCAGGCACCATCGT
>Ga0194123_10001246_pt1 | contig 39714 bp, 40 predicted proteins | sample TA2MahsurfametaG_5_FD_155479 | JGI IMG/M metagenome (GOLD analysis project Ga0194123, IMG submission 155479) | Freshwater microbial communities from Lake Tanganyika, Tanzania - TA2015023 Mahale A surface | ecosystem: Environmental > Aquatic > Freshwater > Lake | place: Tanzania: Lake Tanganyika... | reverse complement strand
ACCCTGGCACCTGGCGAAACTGCACCACCTGAGCGCGGCTGGTGCGCAGCGCCAGATCAGAAAAACCACCGGGTGGCGTGAGCACACGGCTGCCAGGCGGCGTCGAGGTCATCAAGGCGCGATAGAGCGGGGCCTTTTCTTCAGGAGCAGCGAAAGCCTGCCAAGGGCGAAGCACCGCGCCCCGGCTGGTCAACCAAGCTGAGACCAGGACCAACGCCGACAGGCCAACAGGGCAAAGACTCGGCCAGACCCGAGAACGGATGGTGCACGCACCAACCAGGGACTGAAGAGCCCTCGCCCCCAGCAGCACCAGCGTCAGCGGCACCAAGGTGTCGGCCAAGCGGAAGGGATAGAGCTGCAGCAGCACGCCATCGGCGTCCACCAGGCTGGCGAGCAAGCCCACACCGAACGGCACCAGCACCAGGGCAGACCAGAGCCACAGATCACGGCATGCCTGAGTTTCGTGGCCAGGCAGATGCCTGACTGCCCCGCGGGCCAGCCAGGCCCCCAACACACTCCAACCGGCCAACACCACCAGCAGCACCAACCAGCCCTTGCCCCAGCTGGAAGGCACCAGGTGATGCGGATGGCGGAACACCACGTAGAGCCAGGCTGAGCTCAGGCCCTGCGGCAAGACCGGTGCAGGCATCGCCAGCTCAGCCACTCGCCCCAACACGGGCTTGTAGAGCGCAAAGGCTCCGACCAGCGCCGCTGCCAGCGCCAGCCAGCCGCGACAACGCCGCTGGGCTGAGCGCCGCCAGGCCAGAGCCGCGAGCGTGAGAGCGCCATAGCCGCCCACCAGCACATGGGCGGAGCAGGCCAGCCCGGCCTGCAAACCAGCCAAGCCCGATCGGCCTCTCCGCCAGCTGACAAAAGCCAGCAAGAGCAGGCCGTAAGCAAAGGTTTTGGGTTCCGCTGAACCCAGCATCCACTCCCCAGCCACCATCCCCTGGCGCGGCAGCCACAGGGCCAGCGCCGCCAACAACCAGGGCAGCCCCAAGCCCAGCTCCGCCGCGAGCACCAACACCCCCCAACACCAGAGGGCATAGCCCGAGAGGCGAATCACCACCGAGCCCGCCACGAACCCCAGCTGACTCAGCACGCGGCCGGTCAGATCCAGAAACAACCACTGGTGGGGCTGAGCCTGATTCAGGTACCAATCACCGGGCAACCAGGTGGGCTGAACGCGCTGCAGCGCCAGCGGGAGCTTGTCGGCTTCGTTGGTGTCAAAGCAATCGGCGAACAGCACCACCAGCGACACGACCGCCAGAAGCAACAGGCCTTGGCGGATTCGTGGACGGCGACACGCGGCACCAACCTGATCAGAGAGACTTGTCGCCACCTGTCGGTGCACTGCGCCCGCCCATGCTTGCAAGCGCCCGTTCTGAGGCCGCCAACGACGCCGCTCAACGGGCTTTCCCGCTGGCGGCGATCACCGGCCACGGCACCCTGAAGCTGGCGCTCCTGTTGGCGGCGGTGGATCCGGGCCTGGGCGGCGTGGTGATCGCCGGCGGCCGCGGAACCGGGAAATCTGTGTTGGCGCGGGGCCTGCACGCCCTGCTGCCACCAATCGATGTGCTCGATCTGGGCACCGCACCCGCGGGCCAGCCAGCCCCGGCGGCGCTCAACATCGACCCGCAGCGCCCCGACGACTGGGACGAGCCCACTCGCCGCCGCCTCACCGAGCTGGGGGCCGATCCCAGCGGCAACGATGCAGGGGTGCTGCTGCCCACCAAGGTGATTCCGGCACCGTTTGTGCAGGTGCCGCTGGGAATCACGGAAGACCGCCTCGTCGGATCGGTGGACGTGACCGCGTCGCTGGCCAGCGGCCAGGCCGTGTTCCAGCCGGGCCTATTGGCGGAAGCGCACCGGGGCGTGCTCTACGTCGACGAGCTGAACCTGCTCGACGACAACATCACCAACCTGCTGCTGGCGGCTGTCGGCAGCGGCGAGAACCGGATCGAGCGCGAGGGCCTGAGCCTCAGCCACCCCTGCCGTTGCCTGCTGATCGCCACCTACAACCCTGAAGAGGGAGCGGTGCGCGACCACCTGCTCGATCGCTTTGCGATCGCCCTCTCAGCCAACCAGGTGCTGGAGCTGGATCAACGGGTGGAGATCGCCCGCAGCGCCATCGGCCACGCCGAATCCACCCAGGCCTTCGCCGCCCGCTTCCAGGAAGACACCGACGCCCTGGCCACCCAGCTGTTGCTGGCCCGCCAGTGGCTGCCGGATGTGCAGATCACGCGCGAACAAATTGCCTACTTGGTGAACGAAGCCCTGCGGGGCGGCGTGGAGGGGCATCGCAGCGAGCTCTATGCCGTGCGCGTCGCCCGTGCCCATGCCGCCCTCAGCGGCCGCGATCGGGTCGAAGCCGACGACCTTCAGGTGGCAGTGCGTCTGGTGATCGCTCCACGGGCGCTGCAGTTGCCGCCGCCGGATCCCGATCAGCCGATGGAGCCCCCGCCGCCACCGCCCCCGCAGGGCGAACAGCCGCCGGAGGAGCCCGAGCAGCCTGAGAACGAGCAGGAGCCCGACGAGCCCGAAGACGACAACAACGACGAAGACGACGACACCCCTGAGGATCAGGCACCCCCATCAATCCCGGAGGAATTCCTGCTGGATCCGGAGGCCACCGCCATTGATCCCGACCTGCTGCTGTTCAACGCCGGCAAAGCCAAGAGCGGCGGCAGCGGCAGCCGTGCCGTGGTGTTCAGCGATTCGCGCGGCCGCTACGTGAAGCCGATGCTCCCCCGCGGTCCGGTGAAGCGCATCGCCGTGGACGCCACCCTGCGGGCCGCCGCGCCGTATCAGAAAACACGCCGCGAGCGCGAGCCCCACCGCAAGGTGGTGGTGGAAGACGGCGACCTGCGGGCCAAGCAGCTGCAGCGCAAGGCCGGCGCCCTGGTGATCTTTCTGGTGGATGCCAGCGGCTCGATGGCGCTCAACCGGATGCAGAGCGCCAAGGGCGCTGTGATCCGTCTGCTCACCGAGGCCTACGAAAACCGCGACGAAGTAGCCCTGATCCCCTTCCGCGGCGAAGCCGCCGAGGTGCTGCTTCCCCCCACCCGCTCGATCACCGCCGCCCGCCGGCGCCTGGAATCCATGCCCTGCGGCGGCGGCTCCCCCCTGGCCCATGGCCTCTCCCAGGCCGCCCGCGTGGGGGCCAATGCCCTGGCCACCGGAGATCTCGGCCAAGTCGTGGTGGTGGCGATCACCGATGGGCGCGGCAACGTGCCCCTCGGCCGCTCCCTCGGTCAGCCGGAACTGGAGGGTGAGGAACCCGTGGACCTCAAGGAAGAGGTGAAGCAGGTGGCCAGCCGCTACCGCTCCCTCGGCATCAAGCTGCTGGTGATCGACACCGAGCGCAAATTCATCGGCAGCGGCATGGGTAAAGACCTGGCCGATGCCGCCGGTGGCAAATACGTGCAACTGCCCAAGGCCAGCGATCAGGCGATCGCGGCGATTGCGATGGAGGCGATCAGCGGGGTTTAGCGCTGGCCGGTCTGGACCGGCTTCTCCTTGCTGGAGCCGGTCTGGGCCGGGTAGAGCTCATCAAAGAACTTGCCCAGCCCGATGCTCACGCTGCGCAGGCCATTCATGAAGCGAGGATCGGCGGTGAGTTTCTCCACATCGCCGCCCACCTCGTTCCAGCGCGCGGTGAGCTTCTCCGCGTTAGTGACGGTGGTTTTCAACTCCGACACCGTCTTTGGGTTGTCGAGAGCGTGGGTGAAGTTGCGGATGCTGGCGGTGGAGGCGTTGAGGTTGTCGATGGTGGGCTGAGCCTTGTTGACAGCCGCCTCCAGCTCCTTGATCAGCTGCTGACCGTCCTCCAGGAACTTGGTGGCCTCCTTGGCGGTCAGATCGAAACTTCGGGTGGTTTTTACCAGCTCCGGCACCAGGTTTTCGCGATCCACCTGCTCCAGCAGCTTCTGCATCGTCACCGTGAGGCTGGAGATGCTCGCGGCATTGACGCCGTTGAGAGTGTTACCCGCACACACCGTGAGGCGGCGGTTGCAATCGGCGGCGGTGGGCCCAGGCGTACCCGCCGGCAGTTGGCGACTGGAGGCAATCAGAGCCACAACCGCATCACCACCCAGGAGAGAGGCTTCCTGAACCTGTGCCACCAGCGGCAAGGGCAGCTGCAGGGATGGATCGTCGATTTCAAGCTCAACCACGACGGCGGAGGAGGTGGTGGTGAGCTTGTTCACGTTGCCCACCAACACGCCCCGGTAGGTCACGGCTGAACGCTCCGCCAGGCCGGAGGCATCAGCGAAATTCAGCTGAAAGCGCCAGGTGCGGCTGGCCAGCGATACCCCCCTCAGCCACAACCAGAACAACCCCGATCCGGTAAGGGCCGCAATCAGGGTGAAGCCCACCATTGCTTCTCGCACACTGCGGCGCATGGATCTCAGAGCTCCGCCGGCTGCATCGGTCCGCTGAGACTAGCGGTGCGGAACTGCAGCACATAGGGATTGGTGGTGGTCTGAAAGTCAGCCACAGATCCCTGCCAGCGAAACAAGCCCTCGTACAGAAGCACCACCCGATCAGCCGAGCGCAGGATGGTGCTCATCACGTGGCTCACCACCACCGAGCTGCCGCGGGCCAGGTTGGTGGTCTGCACGATCAGATCCTCGATGCGGGTGCAGGCGACCGGATCGAGACCAGCGGTGGGTTCATCAAAGAGCAGCAGCGGCACCGTGCCATCAGGCTGACTGGGATCGTCGATCACCGCCCGCGCAAAGCTCACCCGCTTCTGCATGCCACCGCTGAGTTCGCCTGGATACAGGTCTTCCGTGCCGGCGAGGCCCACCGCATCCAAGGCCTGGCCCACCCGCTCGCGGATCTCCCGTTCGCTCATGCGACTGAAGCGATCCAACAGAAAGCCCACGTTTTCACGCACGGTGAGCGAGGCCAGCAGCGCCGGGTTCTGAAACACCAGCCGCACATCCGGTGGATGGCGCTGATCCAGGCGGAGGTAGGTCTGCGGGATGCCGTGGATGCTCAGCGTGCCGCTGCTCGGCAGGAGCAGGCCCGCCAGCAGGCGCAGGATCGTGGATTTGCCGGCTCCGGAGGGACCCACCACCGCCAGGCGCTCGCCCGGTTGCAGCTGCAGATCCACATCACTGAGCACACTCTTGCTGCCCCAGCGCACGCTCACGTCGTGCAGTTCCACCACGGGTGCAGGCACTGGACACTCACGCAGGCAACCGGGCCATCTTGGCGGTTTCTCCGTACAGTTCCAGCACTCTCCTGGGGTGATGCGCGCTCGAACGCCACGCAGCAGCCAGCGCACCAGACCCAGACCCAGCTGGGTTGGACGCGGGGATCTGCGCCAGCAGGATCTGGTGAGCCGCTCCCGGCGCGCGGCCCGCTGGCTGCAGCCGGGGCTGGTGGTGAAGCGCTGGATGCTCACCTCGGGCATCGGCCTGCTGCTGGCGCTGCTCGGCGCGGCCGTCTGGGCGGATCTGCAACCGATCTATTGGTTGCTGCAGTCGATCCGCTGGTCGCTGCAGAACGTCACCCAGGTGTTACCGCGGGAGATCACCGGCCCCTTGGTGCTGCTGGTGGGCGGCGGCCTGATCTGGCTGGGCCAGAGCCGCAGTTTCGGCACGATTCAGAAGGCGCTCGCCCCTGAAAAGGACACGCTGCTGGTGGATGCCCTGGCCGCCAAGCGGCGGCTCAACCGCGGCCCCTCGATCGTGGCCATCGGCGGTGGCACGGGCCTCTCCACCCTGCTCAGCGGCCTGAAGCGCTACAGCAGCAACCTCACGGCGATCGTCACCGTGGCCGATGACGGCGGCAGCTCAGGGGTGCTGCGCCGCGAACTCGGCGTGCTCCCCCCCGGCGACATCCGCAACTGCCTGGCGGCCCTCGCCACCGAGGAGCCGCTGCTCACCCGTCTGTTCCAATACCGCTTCCGCGCCGGCACGGGCCTGGAAGGGCACAGTTTCGGCAACCTCTTCCTCTCGGCCCTCACCGCGATCACCGGCAGCCTGGAATCAGCGATCACCGCCAGCAGCCGCGTGCTTGCCGTGCAGGGCACGGTGGTGCCGGCCACCAATGCCGATGTGCGCCTCTGGGCTGAACTGGAGGACGGCCGCCGCATCGAAGGCGAGTCGCAGATCGGCCATGCCTCCAGCCCGATCGTTCGCCTGGGCTGCACCCCTGAACGGCCCCCGGCCTTGCCGCGCGCCATCGAGGCCATCGCCAATGCCGATCTGATCGTGCTCGGCCCGGGCAGCCTCTACACCTCCCTGCTGCCCAACCTGCTGGTGCCCGAATTGGTGAGCGCCATCAGCCGCAGCAAGGCACCACGCCTCTACATCTGCAACCTGATGACCCAGCCCGGTGAAACTGACGGGTTGGACGTGGAGGGCCATCTGCGGGCTATCGAGGCCCAGCTGGCCAGCCTTGGGATTCAGCAACGCCTGTTCAATGCCGTGCTGGCGCAGGAAGATCTGGGGGACTCGCCCCTGGTGCACCACTACCGCCAACGCGGCGCCGAGCCGGTGCGCTGCAATGTGCGGCGGCTGCGCAGCCAGGGCTACGACGTGATGCTGGCGCCCATGCAGGGAGCCAGGCCATCAGCCACGCTGCGTCACGACCCGCGCAGCGTGGGCGTGGCGGTGATGCGCTTCTTCAAACGCCAGAAACAGGACGGCCGCAACCCGCTCGAGACGCGGGCTCAGTAGGCGTCCTGCATTTCGTAGAAGTCGGGCTGCACGTAGTCCTTGCGCAGCGGGAAGCCCTTCCAGTCCTCAGGCATCAACAGCCGCTTGGGATGAGGATGACCTTCGAAGCTGATCCCGAACATGTCGAAGGTTTCACGCTCCTGCCAATCCGCACCACGGAACAGGCCGTAGAGACTGGGAATCGACAGCGCACCATCGCGGGGCAGGAACACCTTCAGACGCACCTCCTCCGGCTTGAGATCAGAGGCGAGCGGCTCACTGGAGCTGCACTGATCAGCGAGGGCACCCAGTTTCACTAGGTGATAGAAGCTCACCAAACGTCCGCCGGGGCCTTCGTCATAACCGCCCTGGCACTGGAGGTAATCGAACCCGGAAGCCTTGAGGGCGGTGGCGATCAAGGGCAGGAAGGGCGCTTCCACGCCCAGCACTTCAACACCCAGATGATCCGGCTCCAGCAGCTCGTGCTCAAAGCCCTGGCTGCTGAGCCAGCGGCTCACCGGACCGGGCTCGGGCGCCGTGAGGGTGGTTGGAGCGGTGTCCTCGGGCATGGCTCAGGCGGGGTTGATGACGGGATTGGCGGCGAGATCGGCGGCAGCGACAGGCAGACCCTCGGCGGCGACCAAGGCAGCCTTCTGGGTTTCAGCGCGGAGATAGCGGCCGTCCACAATCGGCTCCACCGCCTTCATCTGGTGGGACACGGTGCAATAGCGGTGGGTGGGCAGCAGATTGCCGCGCTCCGACAGCGCTTCGTTGCCCACCTTCTTGCGCAGCTTGATCACCGCATCAAAAATGGCCTCGGGGCGCGGCGGGCAACCAGGCAGATAGAGATCCACAGGGATCAGCTTGTCCACACCGCGCACAGCGGTGGTGGAGTCAGCCGAGAACATGCCGCCGGTGATCGTGCAGGCACCCATGGCGATCACATACTTGGGCTCCGGCATCTGCTCGTAGAGCCGCACCAGGGCCGGCGCCATCTTCATCGTCACCGTGCCGGCCACGATCAACAGATCGGCCTGACGCGGGCTGGAGCGAGGCACCAGACCGAACCGGTCGAAGTCGAAGCGGGATCCGATCAGCGCCGCGAACTCGATGAAGCAGCAGGCGGTGCCATACAGCAGCGGCCAGAGGCTGCTCAGGCGAGCCCAGTTGTGCAGGTCGTCGAGAGTGGTGAGGATGACGTTCTCGGAGAGATCCGAGGTGACAGCCGGAGCTCCCACGGGGTTGCAGCTGGCGCCGCGCTGATCGCGCAGGGCACCGATGGAGAGGGCCTCGGCCATGCCGGAGGTTGCAGAGGAGGGGGTCATCTCAGATCAGCTCCACTCAAGGGCGCCCTTGCGCCAGGCATAGGCCAGGGCCACCACCAGGATGGCGATGAACACCAGGGCCTCAACGAAGGCCAGCAACCCCAGGCGGTGGAAGGCCACGGCCCAGGGATAGAGGAAGACGGTCTCCACGTCGAAGATCACGAAGACCAACGCGAACATGTAGTAGCGAATGTTGAACTGGATCCAGGCACCGCCGATGGGCTCCATACCCGATTCGTAGGTGAGGTCCCGTTCACCCGTGCGCGACTTGGGCGACACGATCTTGTTGGTGACGAGCGCCAACACAGGCACCGCCGCCGCGATCAGCAGGAAGCCCAGAAAGGCGTCGTAGCCGGAGAGAACGAACACGGGCTGCAACTGCCCAACCGTTGGGGCAGTCTGGCATCCATGGCCCAGGCCTGGGGCAGCGGCCTCGGCGTTACGGGCGCCGCGTTGGGTGTCTGCAGGCGTGTCCGGGAGTGGTACCAACCTGGGCCAAATGTGGTCGCACAGTTGGACGGTCTCCGGGCGGCAAGCGAGCCGCCGGGTTCCAACTTCCTAGAGTCGCCGCCACCAGCGCCGGATGCCGTGAGCGAGGACCCAATCCAGGAGCAGCCGCCCGCGAGCGAGCCCGAGCCGCAGGCCGAACTAGAGGCTGGTGCTGTGGCTGCGCCTGAAGCGCCCGAGGCACCCGTTGATGATCCCGATACCCACCGATTTGAGTGCCGCAGTTGCGGCTTCGTGTTCGACCCGGGCGAAGGCATCAAAAAGCTGGGGATCGCGCCGGGCACGCCCTTCAGCGCCCTGGATCCGATCAGCTTTCGCTGCCCGGTCTGCCGCAGCAAGACCAAAGCGTTCAAGGACATCGGTCCGCGCAACAAGCCCAGCGGCTTCGAAGAAAACCTGGGCTACGGGCTCGGTGTGAACCAGCTCACCCCCGGCCAGAAGAATGTGTTGATCTTCGGCGGCTTCGCGCTGGCCTTTGCCTTCTTCCTTTCCCTCTACTCCCTGCGCTGAGCACGGCATGCCTCGTTTCCTCTCCTCTCTGGGCGCCCTGGCGCTCTCGCTGGTGTTAGCCCTCGGCCTGAGCGGCTGCGTCAGCACCGGCCTGCCCAGCGCCAGTGCCAGCCCCTGGCAGGCCGTGGACATCCACACCAAATCGAACCCCCTGGCGCTGGCCTTCACCGACAGCCGCCACGGCTTCCTGGTGGGCAGCAACCGCCTGATCCTGGAAACCAACGACGGCGGCTCCTCCTGGCAGGAGCGGGCGCTGGATCTGCCGGAAGAGGAGAACTTCCGGCTGATCAGCGTGGATTTCGCCGGGGATGAAGGCTGGATCGTGGGGCAACCCGGCCTGCTGCTGCACAGCACCGATGGCGGTCAGAACTGGAGCCGCCTCTTCCTCGACACCAAGCTGCCGGGCGAGCCCTACCTGGTGACCGCCCAGGGCAGCAACCGGGCGGAGCTGGCCACCAACGTGGGCGCGGTGTATCGCACCAGCGACGGCGGCAATTCCTGGCAGGCCGAGGTGGAAGACGCTGCCGGCGCCGTGCGCGACCTGCGCCGCAGCCCCGAAGGCCGCTATGTGAGCGTGAGCAGCCTGGGCAACTTCTTTGCCACCTGGAACCCCGGCGACGCGGTGTGGACGCCCCACCAGCGGATGAGCAGTCAGCGGCTGCAATCGATGGGCTTCCAGCCCGATGGCGCCCTGTGGATGTTGGCGCGCGGCGCCCAGCTGCGCTTTAGCCCCGATGCCGCCAACCCCGATGAATGGAGCAAGCCGGTGGTGCCGATCGTGAATGGCTACGGCTATCTCGATATGGCCTGGGATCCCAACGGCTCGATCTGGACCGGTGGCGGCAGCGGCACGCTGCTGGTGAGCAACGACGGCGGCAAGAGCTGGCAGAAGGATCCGGTGGGAGCTCAGCAGCCCACCAACTTCACCCGCATCGCCTTTTTCAACGACGGCAAGGGCTTCGTGCTCGGCGAGCGCGGCTCGCTGCTGCGCTGGGTGGGCTGAGGTGGAGGGGCTGACACCTTTCCCTCTGTAACCAAGGCGCCAGCGTGATCCCGCCTGCCGCCTCGATCGCCCTAGGATCGTCCAGCTGAATGCTCGCTGCTCATGGCCGCCGGCTCAACGGGTGAACGCCCGTTCTTTGAAATCATCACGAGCATCCGTTACTGGGTGATCCACGCCGTGACCCTGCCGGCCATCTTCCTGGCGGGCTTCCTGTTCGTGTCCACCGGCCTGGCCTACGACGCCTTCGGCACACCTCGTCCGGATGCTTACTTCCAGGCTCAGGACGCCAAGGCACCCGTTGTGAGCCAGCGCTATGACGCCAAGGCTTCCCTCGACCAGCGCCTGAAATAAGCCATGACCCAGTCGACCGCCACCTCCACTCCCCGCAACTACCCGATCTTCACGGTCCGGTGGCTCGCGGTGCACGCCCTCGGCGTTCCCACGGTGTTTTTCCTGGGTGCCCTGGCTGCCATGCAGTTCATCCGTCGCTGAGGCCTTCGCCATGGAACGCAATCCCAACCCGAACAACCTGCCGGTTGAACTGAACCGCACCAGCCTCTATCTGGGCCTGCTGTTTGTGTTCACCTGCGGGATTCTGTTCTCCAGCTACTTCTTCAACTGATCGGGAGCACCTGCGATGAGCGGCAAGAAATCCAACCTTCCTGACGGCCGGATCCCCGATCGCCTTCCCGACGGCCGCCCGGCCGTGGCCTGGCGCTCACGCTGGACCGAAGGCACCCTGCCCCTGTGGCTCGTGGCCACCGCCGGCGGCATGGCCGTGATCTTCGTGCTGGGCCTGTTCTTCTATGGCTCCTACACCGGAGTGGGTTCCGCCTGATCAGGCGAACGCAGAACGGTCAATACTGCTCTGAGGCCAGGCGTTCCGCTCTGGCCTTTTTTAATGCCTCACCCAAGGCTGGGCCCGGGCGATAGCCCTGCTCCAGCAACATCTGCGCCGTCACCGGTGCCACCAGCAGGCGCCAGCGCAGCAACCAACGCAGCAGGGGCCTGCGCCAGGGAGGCTGGGGATGGCGTGCGGCAACCAGCACCAGCTGCACCACCTGAGGGGCGTCGGCGCCCGTCTCAAGCTGCTCTGCCCAGGCCGCGGCCGTCTGGGGAAGGGCAGCAACTGCTGCTTGCTGCTGCAACTGGTGCAGCAACTGGCTGCTCCGCCTGAGAAGCTGCTGCTGGCGGTGGGGCAACTGCAGCCGCTGGGCCACAGCGGCAGGATCATCGGCGCCCATCAACAGCGCCGGCAGGGGCGGTAGGCCGAGCCGAGCCGCCCAGCGCAACCGCCGCTGCCAGGTTGGATCGCGCTGCAGCCCCTGCTCCAACAACACCAGGGCACCCCACTGCTGCAGCTGGCTCAGCGCTGCAGCCCAGGGCTCGTGATCCAGCAGCAGCTCCAGCTCCATCCGCAGGCGGGTGCTGAGGGCGGGCGGCGCCTGATCAGCGGGATCGCCTGGCTTCCAGCTCCAGGGCCAGCGCTGCAGGGTGCTGCGCAGTTGCGCAAGGCTGGAGGGTTCGAGGGCAAAACCCAGCCGGGCGGCGTAACGGGCCGCCCGCAGAGCGCGGGTGGGGTCGTCGCGCAGGCTGTGGGGGTGCAGCAGCCGCAGCTGGCGCGCCGCCAGATCCTCCAGGCCGCCGTAGGGATCCACCACCGCCTGCTCCTGCAGGTTTCGGAGCGGCAGGGCCATGGCGTTCACGCTGAAATCGCGGCGGGCCAGGTCGTCCTCCAGGCGGCCAGGACGCACCTGCGGGTTCTGCGCCGGCCGGGGATAGTGCTCATGCCGGGCCGTGGCCAGATCGATCCACACGCCCTGCCACTCCAGTTCCACCGTGCCGTAGGCGTGATGGAACTGGCAGCGCACCGCCCCGGGGCCCTGCTGGGCGAGCAACCGCTGGGCCAGGGCATGGGCCGCTGGCTCAGCGGTTGCCGGGTCAACACCTGGATCGCGGTATTGCACCAGCAGATCAATGTCGGGCAGGCCGCGCCAGGGATCGCGGTGCAAGCGATGCAACAGAGCATCGCGCAGGGCGCCACCCACCAGGTAGAGCTCAACATCCGGCTCAGCCACCTGCTGCAAGGCAGCGATCAGGCCCGGATGCAGGGCTTCCGCCAGATCCATCACGCCAGGAAGCGCGGGTGGTCGCGAAGCCAGGTGGCGAAGGCTGCCAACCCTTGCTCGAGTGGGGTGTGGGGCTTGAAGCCCACCCAGGCCTCGAGGGCCGAGGTGTCGGCGGCGGTGGCCACCACGTCGCCGGGTTGCATGGGCTGAAAGTCTTTGATTGCCGAGCGGCCGAGGGCCTGCTCCAACACCTCGATGAACCGCAGCAGCGGGGTGGGCTGGGCGTTACCGATGTTGAACACGCGATGGGGCACTGCGGCGGTGGCCGGATTGGGATCCAACGGATCAAAGCTGGGGTCTGCGGTAGCCGGCTTATCCAGGCAACGGATCACACCCTGCACGATGTCGTCGATGTAGGTGAAATCCCGCTGCATGCGGCCGTGATTGAACACGCGGATCGGCTCGCCCGCCTGGATGGCCCGGGCAAACAACATCGGTGCCATATCGGGCCGGCCCCAGGGGCCATACACCGTGAAAAAGCGCAGTCCGGTGGCTGGCAGGCCGTAGAGGTGGCTGTAGGTGTGGGCCATCAATTCATTGGCCTTCTTGGTAGCCGCATACAGGCTCACCGGGTGATTCACGGCCTGCTGCTCGCTGAAGGGCATCTGGCGGTTGCCGCCATACACCGAGCTGCTGGAGGCATACACCAGATGCTCCACACCCTGATGGCGACAACCCTCGAGGATGTGCCCGAAGCCCACCAGGTTGCTCTGCACATAGGCCCCGGGGTTCTCGAGCGAATAACGCACGCCGGCCTGGGCAGCGAGATGCACCACCGCCCGCGGCCGTACCGCCGCAAACAGAGCCGCCATCGCCTCGGCATCGGCGAGATCCAGCCGTTCAAACCGCCAGGCACTGCCGCAGGCTGCTGCACACTGCTGCACCCGATCGAGCCGGGCCTGCTTGAGGGCTGGGCTGTAGTAGCTGTTCAGGTTGTCAAGGCCCACCACCGCCTCGCCGCGCTGCAACAGCTGACAGGCCACCTCAGCGCCAATGAAACCGGCGGCGCCGGTGACCAGGATGGGTTGGGTTGCAGTCATAAAGAAACGGGGGTGCCGCTCAGGGGCAGTCGCTGAGGCGACGCTGGAAATCGGCGATCGTGGGCTCGAGGCCCTGCTCCAAAGCCACGCTCGGCTGCCAGCCCAGCTCCTGTTGGGCCAGGGTGATCAGTGGCTGACGCTGCTTGGGATCGTCCATCGGCAGGGGCTTCTCGATCAACGGCAGCGCCGGATTGATCCGGGCCCGCACCAGCTCCGCCAGCTGGCGAATCGTGAATTCACTGGGGTTACCGAGGTTGATCGGGCCCGTATGGGCCCCGTTCATCAGGCGAATCAGCCCTTCCACCAGATCGTCCACGTAGCAGAAGGAGCGGGTCTGGCTGCCATCGCCGTAGAGGGTGAGCGGCTGGCCGTTCAGCGCCTGCACGATGAAGTTGCTCACCACGCGGCCGTCATCCGGCAACATGCGCGGCCCATAGGTGTTGAAGATCCGGGCGACGCGGATCTGCGTGCCGTGCATGCGCTTGTAATCGAAACAGAGGGTTTCGGCGATGCGCTTGCCCTCGTCGTAGCAGCTGCGCAGGCCGATGGTGTTCACGCAACCGCGGTAGCTCTCCGGCTGGGGATGCAGCTCGGGATCGCCATACACCTCAGAAGTGCTGGCCAGCAGCAGCCGCGCCCCCACCCGCCGCGCCAGCCCCAGCATGTTGTAAGTGCCCAGGAAGCTGGTTTTGGCGGTTTTGATCGGGTTGTGCTGGTAGTGCACCGGTGAGGCTGGGCAAGCCAGATGCCAGATGCGATCCACCTCGAGCCGGATCGGCTCGGTGACGTCGTGGCGGATCAGTTCAAAGCGGGGGTGAGCGATCCAGGCTTCGATGTTGGCTTTGCGGCCGGTGAAATAGTTATCGAGACAGATCACCTCCTCGCCGGCCTGCATCAGCCGGTCCACCAGATGTGAACCCACGAAACCGGCACCGCCGGTGATCAGGTTGCGCGTCAGTCCCTCCGGCATCGCTCAGCCCTCGCCCACCACCCACACCTGCAGCCCGGCGGCCCGAGCGGCGCTGGCATCGGCCTTGGCCCGGGCGTCGAACAGCCAAGCGGGCCGCCGCATCAAGGCTGCCACGGCCGGCCAGTCGATCTGGGCGAACTGCTGCCATTCCGTGAGCAGCAGCAGCGCATCAGCCCCGGCTGCCGCCTGCTGCACCGTGGACATCTGCTGCCAGCTGCCCTCACCCTCCCCGGCGGGGCGGCCCAGATCGAGGGTGATCTGCCGCTCGCTCACCTTGGGATCCACGATCTGCAGGATGGCGCCCTCATCCAGCAGCTCTTGGCAGATACGGATGGCTGGGGATTCACGGGTGTCGTTGGTGTCGGCCTTGAAGGCAAAACCAAGCACCCCGATGCGCTTGCCGCTCACGGTGCCGAACAGCTTGGTGATCACCAACCGGGCAATGCGCTGCTGCTGCCAGCGGTTGAGCGCCACCACCTGCTCCCAGTAGTCCGCCACCTCCTCCAGGCCGTAATGGCGGCAGAGATACACAAGATTGAGGATGTCCTTCTGGAAGCAGCTGCCACCAAAACCAGGCCCAGCCTGCAGAAATTTGGGGCCGATGCGGCTATCAGCGCCAATGGCGCGGGCCACCTCCCGCACATCAGCGCCGGTGGCCTCACAGAAGGCGGCAATGCCGTTGATCGAGCTGATCCGTTGCGCCAGGAAGGCGTTGGCGGTGAGCTTGCTCAGCTCACTGCTCCAGAGGTTGGTGCGCAGAATCCGCTCCTGCGGCACCCAGCTGGCGTAGATCTCTGCCAAGGCCTCCACAGCAGCGGGATCCTGACCACCGATCAACACGCGATCGGGCTGCTCCAGATCCTCAATCGCAGTGCCCTCTGCCAGAAACTCCGGGTTGGAGAGCACAGAAAAGCTGCTGCCCGCCTGTTCACCTTGGGCTGCCGTGAGGATCTCCTGGATCACCGCAGCGGTGCGCACCGGCAGCGTGCTCTTCTCCACCACGATCGTGTGACCACGGGCCGCCCTGGCCACCGTGCGAGCACTGGCCTCCACCCACTTGAGATCGCTGGCCTGGCCAGCCCCCAAGCCTCGGGTTTTGGTGGGGGTGTTCACCGAGATGAACACCAGATCAGCGGCGGCGATGGCCGCCTCCACCTGCGTGCTGAAGTGCAGATTGCGGCCGCGGGCACGGCCCACCACGGCATCGAGGCCGGGCTCGTACACCGGCAGTTGGCTCAGATCGGGATCGTTCCAGGCGGCAATGCGCTCAGCGTTGAGATCCACCACCGTCACCTGGATGTGGGGGCAGCGATCGGCAATTACCGCCATCGTGGGTCCGCCCACATAGCCCGCGCCGATGCAACAGATGGCGCGCACGGCTGCAGGGCTGGACATCAGAAACGCTGCAGTCGCATCAGCCCTCGCAACCTAAGCGAACTGGCTTAGCAGCTCAGCCGCGGCCATCGGCTGTTCGGTTTGCTCCTGGAGGTTCTTCACGATCACCTGGCCCAGCAGCGCTTCGTCCTCACCGATCACCACAGCCCAGCGCGCACCGCTGCGATCAGCCCGCTTCAGCTGCTTGCCGAAGGCCGAACCGCTCAGATCGAGCTCCACCGCCCGACCGCTGCGGCGCAGCTGACGCGCTAACACCAGCGCCTGACCCTCCGCCAGGCCGCCGCGGCTCACCACATAAATGTCTGGCGCCGTCGCCTGGCTCTCACCCACCTGCGCCAGCAGCATCACCAGGCGTTCCACCCCCAGCGCCCAGCCGATTGCCGGCGTGGGGGCACCACCCAGCTGTTCCACCAGGCTGTTGTAGCGGCCGCCGCCACACACGGTGGCCTGGGCTCCCAGCTGGCTGGAGGTGATTTCAAAGGCGGTGTGGCTGTAGTAATCGAGTCCGCGCACCAGCCGGGGGTTGAGCTGGAAGGGGATCTCCAAAGCCGTGAGCCCCTCTTGCACCCGTTCAAACCGTTCGCGGCTCTCGGGGGCCAGGGCCGCCGCCAGGGTGGGAGCGTCCTGCAGCAGGGCTTGGGTGGTGGGGTTCTTGCTGTCGAGGATGCGCAGGGGGTTGCGGGCCAGGCGGTCCTGGGAATCCGGGTCGAGCTGGTCCCGCCGCTGCTCGAGCCAGGCCACCAGCTGCTGGCGGTAGAGGGCCCGGTCGTCGGCGCTGCCGAGGCTGTTGAGCTCAAGGGCCAGCTCCTGCACCCCCAGATCCGCCAGCAGATCCCAGGCAATGGCGATGGCTTCCACATCGCTACGGGCATCGGCGAAGCCCAGAAATTCCAGGCCGATCTGATGGAACTGCCTCTGCCGGCCGGCCTGAGGGCGCTCATACCGGAACATCGGCCCGCCATACCAGAGCCGCTGGGGACCCTGGTTCAGCAAGCCGTGCTGGATGGCAGCCCGCACCACCGATGCGGTGCCTTCCGGCCGCAGGGTGCAGCTGCGCTCGCCGCGATCCAGAAACGTGTACATCTCCTTGCCCACCACATCGGTGGCTTCGCCAATTCCCCGCGCAAACAGCTCCGTGGCTTCGAGGATGGGTGTGCGGATCTCAGCCACAGCGGCCCGCTGGAAATGGCAGCGCGCCGTGGCTTCCAGCTGCTGCCACACCCCCATCTGCTGCGGCAGCAGATCCACCATCCCGCGCAGACTCTGCAGCTTCTCCACAAACCACACCTGGCTGGGGTCAGTCTGCGGGATCGGCGTGGATCAACCGTAGGGTTGTTGGCCCTGCTCACGGGCTGTGGCCACACTATTGATCACCGGTGGGGCTGGCTTCATCGGCAGCCACACCTGCCTGGTGCTGCTGGAAGCGGGCCACAACCTGGTGGTGCTCGACAACTTCAGCAACAGCTCCCCCGAAGCGCTGCGCCGCGTAGCCTCCCTAGCTGAGCTGCCGCCCGCAACCCAGCAACAACGCCTGCGGGTGATCCAAGGCGACATCCGCCAACCAGCTGACCTGCAGCAAGCCTTCACAGCAGCCTCGATCGATGCTGTGATCCACTTCGCCGGCCTGAAGGCGGTGGGCGAATCGGTGCAACACCCGCTGCGCTACTGGGATGTGAATGTGGCCGGATCGCGCCAGCTGCTGGCGGCGATGCAGGTAGCCGGCTGCCGCACGCTGGTGTTCAGCAGCAGCGCCACGCTCTATGGCTACCCCGACCAGGTGCCGATCCCCGAAACAGCGCCGGTGCAACCGATCAATCCCTACGGCCACAGCAAGGCGGCGGTGGAGCGGTTGCTGGCGGATCTGGCGGCCAGCGAGCCCGGATGGCGCATCGCCAGCCTGCGCTACTTCAACCCGGTGGGCGCCCACCCGAGCGGGCGCATCGGCGAAGACCCCAACGGCATCCCCAACAACCTGTTCCCCTTCATCACCCAGGTGGCCGTGGGACGGCGCCAGCAGCTGCAGGTATTCGGCAGCGACTGGCCCACATCTGATGGCACCGGCGTGCGCGACTACATCCACGTGATGGATCTGGCGGAGGGCCATGCCGCCGCCCTCACCACCCTGCTGGGCGAACCGCCCCAACTGCTCACGCTCAATCTGGGCAGCGGCCAGGGCCACTCGGTGCTGGAGGTGGTGCGGGCGCTGGAGAGCGCCAGCGGCCGCCGCGTGCCCTACGCCCTGGTGGAGCGCCGCCCCGGCGATGCCGCCACCACGGTGGCCGATCCCACGCAGGCCAGCGCACGCCTGGGCTGGCGCACCCGCCGCGGCCTGCCGGAGATCTGCCGCGACGGCTGGGCCTGGCAGCAGGCCAACCCGGAGGGCTACGCCAGCGCTCCGCCAGCGGGCTAGCGCCGGAGCTGGGGGAGAATCAGCGCAACCCCACACCGCAGCTGCGTGTCCGCCCTCACCCGTTGCCTGCAGGAAGAGGCCGCCGCTATTGCAGCCACAGCGGAGCGCCTGGCACCCAAGCAGGTGGAGGAGGCCCTAGCCCTGCTCGATCGTTGCGCCGACAACCGGGCCAAGCTCGTGATCACGGGCGTGGGCAAGAGCGGCATCGTGGCGCGCAAGATCGCCGCCACGTTCTCCTCGATCGGCGTGATGGCGATCTACCTCAACCCCCTCGATGCCCTGCATGGCGACCTGGGGGTGATCGCGGCGGATGACCTCACGCTGCTGCTCTCCAACAGCGGCGAAACCCAGGAGCTGCTGGAGATCCTCCCCCACCTCAAACGCCGCGGCACCGCTCGCATCGCCCTGGTGGGTCGGGTGAACTCCAGCCTGGCCCGCGGTTGTGATGTGGTGCTGGATGGCTCGGTGGACCGGGAGGTGTGCCCGCTCAACCTGGCCCCCACCGCCAGCACGGCGGTGGCGATGGCCATCGGTGATGCGCTGGCGGCGGTGTGGATGGAGCGGCGCGGTGTGTCGCCGGAAGACTTCGCCCTCAACCACCCGGCCGGTTCGCTGGGCAAACAGCTCACCCTCACCGCCGCGGATCTGATGGTGCCGGCGTCACGGCTGGAGCCGCTCGCGGCGGCGGCACCCCTACCCGAGGTGATCGCCCACCTCACCGCCGATGGCGTGGGCGCCTGCTGGATCGCCAGCCCCGGCGACCCCAGCCGCATCCAAGGCCTGATCACCGATGGCGACCTGCGCCGGGCGCTGCAAAGCCATGGCCCGGCGGAATGGAGCACGCTCACCGCCGCGGATCTGATGACAGCCGACCCGATCACCGTGACCGCCACCACCCTGGCCATCGACGCGATCGCCTGCATGGAGCGCAATCGCCGCAAGGCGATCGGCGTGCTGCCGGTGGTGAACGACGCCCACCAGATGCAGGGCCTGCTGCGTCTGCACGATCTGGTGCAGGCGGGTTTGGCGTGATGCAGCGGCTGCGCAGGCTCTGGTGGCGCTGGATGTGGTGGTGGCAACGCCGGCGTTTGCGGCCCATCCAGGTGGTGGTGCTGGATGTGGATGGCGTGCTCACCGATGGCGGGCTTTGGCATGGCCCGGCGGGTGAGCTGATCAAACGCTTCGATGTGCGCGATGGGCTGGGCATCCGCCTGCTGCAGCACGCCGGCCTGGAGGTGGCCTTTCTCAGCGGCGGACGCGGCGGCGCCACCGAGGTGCGCGCCCAGCAGCTGGGCATCCGCCACTGCCTGGTGGGCGCCAAGGACAAACCGCTCGCCCTGGCAAGCCTGCGGGAGCAGCTCGACGTGACGCCGGAACAGATCGCCTTCGTGGGTGACGACGTGAACGACCTGGCGCTGCAGGGTGCGGTGGGGCTGCTGGTGGCCACCGCCGATGCGGCACTGCCCCTGCGACGCCGGGCCGATGCCGTGCTGCTTCGACCCGGCGGTCACGGGGCGGTGCGAGAGCTGGCGGAGCGGCTGCTGCGGGTGCACGGGCACTGGCAGCAGCTGAGCCGCGAAGGCTGGCGCGACCGCAACGACTAACGGTCCTCAGGCCGCCAGTCCGGCAGCAATGGCGCGAGCCTCGTCGAGCTGCTCGGCTGTGTCCACCGATAACGATTCACCCTCCACCGGGAAGGTGCCGATCTGAATACCCGCCTCGATCAACCGCAGCTGCTCGAGCTTCTCGATCTGCTCGAGGGGTGAATGGGGCAGCTGCTGCCAGCGCTGCAGCACATCAGCGCGGTAGCCATAGATGCCCACATGCCCCCAATAGGTGGTGTGGGCATGCCAGTGCTCCGGCTCCACCCCGCGCACATGCGGCACCGCCGAACGGGAGAAGTAGAGGGCCCGGCCATCGGCAGCCAGCAGGGTTTTCACCACGTTGGGGTTGTGGACCTTGTCGGGGCTCATCCGATACACGGGGGTGAGCACCTCGGGGGTGGGGCAACGCTCGGCGAATTCACCGGCCATCGCCTCGATCACCTGCGGATCGATGAAGGGCTGATCGCCCTGCACATTGATGATCAGGGTGTCGGCGCTGGAGCCGCCCGCCCTTGCCACCAACTGGTCCACCACCGAGGCGATCCGCTCACTGCCGGAGGCGCAGTTGGCGCTGGTGATCAGTGCGGCAAACCCCCAGGCCGCGGCTCGATCCACCAGGTCCTGGCTGTCGGTGCAGAGCACGACCGCCGCCGGAGTTGTGGCCTCGGCACAACGCTCCAACACCCGCTGCAGCATCGGCTTGCCACCGATATCTGCCAACACCTTGCCCGGCAAGCGGCTCGACTCCAATCGAGCCGGAACAGCAACAACGCTCTGCATCAGTCCCACAGGCGGAAGGCGTCATCGCGGGCGGCAAACCACTCGGCCGCCAGCCCCTCGCCCATAGTGCGCTGCTCACGAAACCAAGGGCCCCCAAGGGTCCAGTGCAACAGCGGCGCACCTTCGGCCTTGGCGGGATCCTGCACCGCCACCAGATGGTTCCAACCCTCCGGCAGGGCACCGATCTCGTGATCACCCGCCAGCCAATGGAAGCGATGCAGCTCCAGGCCCGTGGCGCTGTTCACGTAATCCACGCTGAGGGCCGTGCAGCGGCTGCAGTTCAGCAGCATCAGCGAACTCCAGTTTTTCTTGGGATAAGCGCTCTGCACCTCACCCAGGAACTTCACCGTTTCGCCGGGCTCATGCTCGTGCTGCACGCACTGCACAGCGAACTGCTCATCCCGCTGAGCCCACAATGCGGCGATATCACCGCGGGCGAGCATGTCGCAGTCCATAAAGATGGCCCAGCCCTGGTAGCCCATCAGATGGGGCACCAGAAAGCGGGTGAACGAGAAAGCCGTGCTCTGCTTCGGATCCCGTTCGCGGCGGTAGAGCCCCTGGCCCTCCAGCTGCGGCGTCACCAACGGCGTGATCGCCAGCGGAACACTGGTGTGCTGATACAGGCTGTCGATCAGCACATTCGTGGCGGCCCGTTCACGCGGGTCGTAGCCGATGAAGATCGGGATGGGCTGGGTCATGACTGGGAGCGTAAGTGGCTCCACAACGGCCGCCCCCGCTCCACCAGAGCTGCCACAGCCGCAGGATCGGCGGCCGCGGCTCGGCCCTGGGCCACGGCCCGATAGAGATCCGCCACCCGCCAAGCCTCGGTGTCGGGATCAGCGGCAAAGCGCGGAATTAGGTGCAGATGCAGATGACGCGCACCCTCGCCAAAGGCGATGGCATACACACGCTCGCAGCCGCTGAGCTGCTGCACCAGCTGCGAACCATGTTGCACAACCCGCCCCCACTCCGCGGCTTCCTGAGCCGTGAACTCAAGCGGGCCGCCCAGATGGCGCAATGCATCCAGCAACAGCCAACCGGGCAGGGGCGCCGGATCGGGGTGATGACGCAGCAGCCAGCGAGCGTCGCGACCGATTTCATACAAACGCCGCTGCTCGGGGTCGCTGTGGTGGTGGCAAACGCCGCAAGACTGCACACAACCCCATTCCGACTCCCGGCAGTCTGATGGGACAGGATTGACCCGTCGTAAGGCCCCACCCCATGCCCCTCACCCTGATCGCCGGCCCCTGTGTGATCGAGAGCCGCGATCTGGCGCTGCAGGTGGCGGAGGAGGTGAAGGCGATCACCGATCGCCTCGGCATTCACTACGTGTTCAAGGCCAGCTACGACAAGGCCAACCGCAGCTCGGGTGGATCGTTCCGCGGCCCCGGCGTGGAGGAGGGCCTGGCGGTGCTGGCGGAGGTGAAGCAACAGCTGGGGCTGCCGGTGCTCACCGACATTCACGAAAGCCAGCAGGCCGCGCCGGTGGCCGAGGTGGTGGATGTGCTGCAGATCCCGGCCTTTCTCTGCCGCCAGACCGATCTGTTGCTCGCGGCCGCAGAGGCCACGCGCGGCACCGACAAAGTGATCAACGTGAAGAAGGGCCAGTTCCTCGCCCCGTGGGACATGGCGCAAGTGGTGAAGAAGCTGCGGGAGGCCGGCGTGGAGAACCTGTGGCTCACCGAGCGGGGCAGCAGCTTCGGTTACAACACGCTAGTGGTGGATTACCGAGGGCTGCCGCAGCTTCAAGAACTGGGCTGCCCGGTGATCTTTGATGCCACCCATTCGGTGCAACAGCCCGGCGGCAAGGGCACGAGCACAGGCGGGCAGCGGGAGTTCGTGGCACCCCTGGCCAGGGCCGCCGTGGCCGTGGGGGTGGACGGCCTGTTCATGGAGGTGCACCCCGATCCGGATCAGGCCCTGAGCGACGGGCCGAACATGGTGCCGCTGCACCGACTGGAGCCGTTGCTGCGGCAGCTACTGGACATCCGCGGCGCCGTCGGCAGCAGCCTCGCCCCCAGCCATGCTTGAGCGGTGGCGCCGGCTGAGGCGGGAGCTGGGCTGGCACCAACGCAGCTGGCGGCGACAGCTCCTCGGGGAGCGGACCGAACCCAGCGAGTGGCAGGGGCTCGCTGCCTATCGGGGCCTGGTGCAGCAGGCCTGGCGACAGGCGCCGCTGCACCCCGAGGTTGTGGCCGATGTGTGGAGCGGCGGCCAGTTCCGGAGCACCGCTGGCCTACCGGCCTTTTTCAACCCGAGCCAGCGCGAACGGGAAGGCTCCTCCCACCATTACGGCCACGACATCCAGCTCAAACGCCATGCGGAACTGCCCCTGGTGGGCAGACCGCTGCCCTTCCTGCTGGAGCACGGCTTGAAGGTGTCTGAGGAGGCGCAGTTCGAAACACCGCGCCCCTGGGCCCGTGGCGGCTACCTGTGCATGGGGCCCCTCCGGGCCCGCTGGCTGCAGGAGCGCTATGGCTGCGCGGCCCAAGCGATCGGGCCCTGGATCCTCTATGCCAGGCCGCTGCTGGAGGACGCTGAGCTGGCGGAACGCCGGCAGCAGCTGGGCAAAACGCTGCTGGTGGTGCTGGCTCACAGCTGGGACCGAGTGCAGCGGCACAGCGATGACCAGGCCTGCATCGCGGCCGTCGAGGCCCTGAGCCAGCGCCAGGGCTATCGCAGCGTGATCTGGCTGCGCCATTGGCAGGATCCGCCTGCTCTGCCCCTGCCCCCCTCCTGGATCGTGGCCTGCAACGGCCACCGCTCCAACCCCTGGTTTCTCGACAGCCTGCGAACGCTGCTGGAGCTCAGCGACGGGCTGGCCAGCAACGCCTTCGGCACCCACCTGGGCTACGCCGTGGCCCTGGACAAATCCATCCACTGGCTCCATCAGCAGGCACAGCAAGACCTCTCAGCACTCACTGCCGAGCAGGCAGCTCGCGAAGCGGCGGAATGGCAGGAGCGCGAGCGGTTGAGCACAGCACTGCAGCAGCTGTTGCAGCAGGCCGACTCAGCGTCAGAGCCAACAGGCCGCCTGCGCGAGCTGCTGGAGCCCTACTGGGGCTTCACGCACCACCGCGACCCGCAGGCTTTGCGTCACTTACTGAGCCAGCCGTTGGCATAAACAAGGCGGCGGTTGAGTGCCGCCAGGCCGGGCCAGCCCATGGCGATGGAGGCAGGCCAGCCAGAGCCCTGCATCCAGGAGGCGTCGTAGCGAATGGCGCGGCTTCGGGTGGGATCGAAGCGCACGCGATTGCCCGCCAGGATGTGGCTGGTGGAGCAGGGGCCCGGCGTGAGCATCGCGGCCGAGAACTCCAACCCCAGCCAGCTGCACACACTGCTCAAGGCGCGCTCCGGAGCGAGCGCTAGCTCCTCATAGCCGAGGTGAAACAGAGGCTTGCCGCACTGCCGCAACTTGGCCTCGAAGCGCTGATTCAGGCGAACCCAGCGCAGGAAGGCACGAGTCGCCGGCAGGGCCTTGCCCTTGTTGCGGCCATCGCGGGCCCGGGAATGCACCCAGGAGCGCACATCGCGCACCAGAAACAGCACCCGCACATCCAGCTCCGGCAGCGCGGCGAACGGCAGCACCAGGTCGTCCTGATACGAATCCACCAGCCACTCCACCGGCTCAGCCTGTTGATGGGCATGGGCTTGCACCGCCTGGCACAGCCGTTCGAACTTGCTGGGCAGAGGCAGGTGATCGTGCTGGGGAAGCCAGGTGAGCAGCTCGCCCCACACGGGGCAACAGGCCGCCGTGAGCCCGCAGGTGCACAGCCGCTGGTGCCGCAGCTCCGCCCTCAACCGGGCAGGCCCCCGCCGCTCCTCACCCGGCCTGGGTTTCTCCAGGATGCGCGCGGCTTCTCCCAAACCCACGATCTGCGGATGCGCTCCCAAAGCGAGATCCAAAATCGTGGTGCCGCTGTGGCCGAGACCACGGATCAACAGCAACTTGGGCAGACCCATCAGCAGGAAACAACCCCAACCATGCTGCAACCGTAGGCTGAAGCGATGCCAGGACCCGACCATCTCTCGGATTCATGCAACCTGGATCCCCGATCCAACAGCAGAAACGCCGGCACCTTTCTGCTGGGCGTTGGTGCACAGAAAGCCGGCACATCCTGGCTGCACCAACAACTCAACCAGCGGAATGATGCGCATTTTGGTTTTCTGAAGGAGTATCACATTCACGACGCTCTGCACGTGGATGGATTCGCCAACTACGGCCGCGGCAGACGCTGGGCCTTCGGCCCACGCAGCCTCAGACGGCGCTGGCTGATGGGTGATCCAGCCCGCTATTACAACTATTTTCATACCATCCTGCAACGACCTGGCATTGCACTCACGGGTGACATCACCCCTCCTATGCCGCCTTGCCCGCCAGCGCGTTGCACAGCATTCGCGAGCAGTTTGAACAGCGTGGCATCAGGGTTTGCCCTGTGTTTCTGATGCGCGATCCGATTGAACGGTTGATTTCCAAACAACGCATGAAGTGCCGCAAATCGGGTCGGCGCGATGCGGCAACAGAAGTGGCAGCCCTGCGCAAACTGGGCAGCCAGCGCCCACGCGGCGCCGAGCTGCGTGGCAACTACGCACACACATTGACCGAGCTTAATGAAGCCTTCGGCCTCAACAACTGCTTCATCGCTTTTTACGAAACCCTGTTCACTCCAGACACCTATGGCGCACTCTGCTGTGCCTTGAGAATTCCCTACCGCGAACCCAACTGGGATGAACAGGTGAACCGCAGTCGAACCTCCACCACGGTCCCCGACGATGTGCTCGACGCCTTGGGACACTGGCAAGCCGCCAACTATGCGGCTGTGGAGCAGCATTGTCCCGAGGCCAATCTGGCCAGCCTCTGGCCCACAGCCCATCGCTGGTGCCGGCGTTAATCAGGCCAGCGGCTCGATCGGTGCCAGGCGGGGATCGAGGATCTTTGGCCCCATCCCCTCAAACTTCACGGCGATCGAGATCTTCTCGCCGCTGCCAAACAGGTGGGTCACCTGCCCTTCTCCAAAGGAGCTGTGCAGCAGCCGATCACCCACAGCCCAGGCCTTGCCCGCCGCCCGGCGGCGCACCGCGTTAGCCGGAGCGCCCGAAGCACCTCCCGCCTGGGTGCGCAGGCTCTCGTCGCGGTCGACTCGGGTGAGCCGATCCAGGCGCTGCTCACGGCGGATCGCAGCACCGCCGCTGCGGGGCACATCACCCTGCACGAGCGCCTCCGGTAATTCCGAGAGAAACACCGAGGGCACCGCCGGCTCACGCATGCCGCCCCAGAGACGACGTTCGCTGGCATGGGAGAGAAACAAGCGCTCCTTGGCGCGGGTGATGCCCACATAACAGAGACGCCGCTCCTCCTCCATCGCCGCCGGATCCTCCAGCGAGCGGTAGCTGGGGAACAGCCCCTGCTCCATGCCCACCAGAAACACCACGGGGAACTCGAGCCCCTTGCTGGCGTGGAGCGTCATCAGGGTGACGCGATCCTGTTCCGTGTCCTTGCTGTCGGCGTCGCTGGCCAGCGCACTGGAGGCCAGGAAATCCTCCAGGGATCCCTCATCATTCTCCTCCTGGTATTGCAGGGCGGCGTTCACGAGCTCATTGAGGTTGCGGCGGCGGTCTTCCGCCTCATCGGTGCCGGTGGCGATCAGCTCCGCCAGATAGCCGCTTTGCTCCATCACCAGCTGCACCAATTCCGAAGGAGGCGCCTGCTCCAACCGCACCTGCAGGGTGTTGATCAACTCGCAGAACTGCAGCAGGCCCTTGGCGGATCGGCCGCCGAGGCTGCGCACGGCTTCGGGGTCGCGCACCACCTCCCAGAGCGGAATGCCCAGCTGATTGGCCGCATCCGTGAGCCGCTCGATCGTGGTCTTGCCGATGCCGCGCTTCGGAACGTTGAGCACCCGCAGCAGGCTCACCGTGTCGGCTGGATTCACTAGCAGCTTGAGGTAGGCGAGCACGTCCTTGATCTCGCGCCGGTCGTAGAAACGCAGGCCGCCCACCACGATGTAGGGGATACCCCAGCGCACCAGCGACTCCTCCATCGCCCGCGACTGCGCATTGGTGCGATACAGCACCGCCATATCCCCCCAGCGCAGATCGGGGTGGGCGGCATCGAGCATGCGCATGCGGTGCACCACGGCCTCCGCCTCGGCGATCTCGTCGTCGCAGCGGGTCACGGTGATCAGCTCACCCTCGCCGCGGGTGGGGCGCAGGATTTTGTCGATCCGCTCAGTGTTGTTGGCGATCAGGGCGTTGGCGGCCTCGAGAATCGTGGCGGTGGAGCGGTAGTTCTCCTCCAGCTTCACCATCGTGCGGGTGGCGTCGTCGGGTGCACCATCACCGAAGTCGTCCTGAAAGCCCATCAGGATCGTGAAGTCGGCGGCGCGGAAGCTGTAGATGCTCTGGTCGGCATCACCCACCACAAACACCGATCGACCGTTCCAGTCGTCGAAGGTCTCCGGATCCCGCCCATCGGTCACAAGCAGTTTGATCAGTTCGTATTGCGTGCGGTTGGTGTCCTGGTATTCATCCACCAACACGTGGCGAAAGCGGCGGTGCCAGTAGTGGCGAACCTGCTCGTTTTGGCGCAGCAACTGCACCGGTAACAGCAACAGATCGTCGAAGTCGAGCGCGTTGTTGGCGGCCAGGGCTCGCCGATAGCGCCGATACGTCTCCGCCATTAACTTGCCGCGCTGACCACCGGCATCGGCCTCCAGCTGCTCAGGCATCCAGCCCTGGTTCTTGGCATTGCTGATCGCCCAGCGAACCTTCTTGGGTTCGAACCGCTTCGGATCGAGGCCCAGCTCCTGGGTCACGATCTCCTTCACCAGGCTCTGGGTGTCCCCCTCGTCGTAGATCGAAAACTGCCGCGTCCAATTCAGCCCCTCGGGATCGCGGAACTTATCGATGTCGAAGCGCAGCAGCCGCGCAAACAGGGCGTGGAAGGTGCCGATCCAGAGGTCCTTGATCACCTCGCGGTAAATACGCGAACGCAGCTGGCGCTGTTCCACCGGCGGCAGGGTGCTCCAGGGCTGGCCGAACTGGCTCTGGGCAAGCTTCTGGGCCAGCAGCAGCTCCAGCCGCTCCTTCATCTCGCGGGCGGCCTTGTTGGTGAAGGTCACCGCCAGCAACTCGGCCGGATCCACACCGTGCTGGCCGATCAGATGGGCGATGCGGTGGGTGAGCGCCCGCGTTTTACCGCTGCCTGCCCCAGCCACTACCAGTAGCGGCCCGGTGTGGTGGTCCACCGCCTGTCGCTGCGCGTCGTTGAGGCCGGCCAGAAAGCTCATCGAGGCAGGGTATCGCTGCTGTTCATCGGCATGGCTGCCACACGCTGGAACAGATCCATCAGGGCCCGGAGATGGTGGGTCACGGTGAACTGCTCCAGAGCCCGGGCGCGCCCCGCTGCCCCCAGGCGAGCGGCCAGGGCCGGATCATCAGCCAGCCGACCGATCGCCTCCGCCATGGCCACGCCATCGCCCTCCTCCACCAGCAGACCGCTGTGGCCATCGAGCACCACCTCCGGAATGCCGGCATGGCGGGTGGCCACCACCGGGACGCCACTGAGCTGGGCCTCCATCACGGCCACCGGCGACCCCTCCTGATCACCATCCGGGCCGGTGAGCGAGTGCTGCACAAAGCCGCGGCAGTGGCGCAGGCGTACGGCGATCTGCGGCGGCGGTTCAACCCCAGCGAACTGCACGCGCTCGGCCACACCCAACTCCACGGCCCGGCGACGCGCAGGCTCGAGCAACGGCCCCTCGCCCACCATCACCAGCTGCAGCGCGGGGCGGGTGCGGGCAGCGATCGCGAACGCCTCCAAGGTGATCAACGGACCTTTCTTGGCCACGAACCGCCCCACCGCGAGGAAGCAAGGCGCCGCCGCGGCAGGCGCGCCGCCACCAAACAGCTCAGCGTTGGCGCCGGAAGGGCTCACCAGCAGCGGCAGGGGCGAGGGCCGGGGCGGCTCCAGCTGCCGCAGACGCGCCGCCATCGGTTCGCACTTCACCACCACTGCCGATGCCAGAGCCAGCAGGCGCCGGTAGCGGTGGGAGAGGCGTCCCAGATAACGCTGGGAGGAGGCGTCAGCACCGCGGAAATGCACCACCAGCGGCAAACCGGTGGCCGGCACCAGCTCCATGATCCGCACCGCATGAAAGCCGAATTCCGCCAGCACCAGCGAAGGGCGCTCGTGACGGCAGATCCAGGTGGCCACCAGGCTGGGCAACCAGCTGGCCGCTCGCTGCCAGCCGCAGCGATCGAGGAGTTTGCTCACCCCCACCGCCAGGCCGTAGGCCAGCCGCAACGGCGGGCCGCGCCAGGGCCACTCATCGCCGCAATACACCGTGGTGCTGCAGGGCAAGCCGCGCAGGTTGGCGCGGATGAAGGTTTCGGAAGCCCGCCGCCGCGACGGGGCGAACACCAGCAAACGCAGCGGCGATGGAGGGGTGGTGCTCATCGGCTCAGCCACGGATCCAGCAGCGCCAGAAAGCGCTGGCGCTGCCGGCTGGGGCTGAAGCGCTCCCGCACCGCCTGGGCGGCATGGCCCAATCGGGCCCGGGTGTGCGGCTCCGCCATCAGCCGATCCAGGCCAGCCGCCAGATCACCCACCGGGTCGCTCGGATCCAGGGGCAGCAGGCAGCCGTTCTCACCATTGGCGATCAGGTCGGAGGGTCCGGTGGGGCAATCGAAGGCCAGGCAGGCCACGGCGCTGGCCATCGCCTCCAGCAACACGTTGGGGAACCCCTCGTAGCGGGAACTGAGCACAAACAGCTCCGCCCTCCCATACCAATCGGCCACATTGCCGGCGCGGCCGGGGAACAGGATCCGCGATCGAGCGGGATGCAGGGGCGGCAAGCCGGCCAGCAGGGCGGCGCACTGGTCTGCAGCGCGGTAGGGCTCGGACGTGAGGCCAAGCAGCACCAGCCGCCATTCCGGGTGCCGCTCGGCCACAGCGGCGAAGGCCTGCACCAACCAATCAAAGCCCTTCTGGTACGCCTTGGTGCCCACCGCCAGCAGTAACCGCTGCTGCGGCTCCAACCAGTCAGCGGGCAACAGCTGGGGGGCAAAGGCAGGCAGCGGCCAGCTCACGGCATTGGCGAGCACGCTGGTGCGCCGCGCCAGCCGCTGCTGCTCCAGCCAGCAGGCGATCTGCTCGGTTTGCACCAGATGCAGGGCGGCACGCGGATAGGTGAGCCGGCGCAACCAGCGCCAGGGCAACGCCGGCGGCTTAGCCGGGGGGTAGTTGCGCTCCGACACCACCACCGGCAGCCCCAGGCCGGCCGTGGCCAGCAGCATCTTCACCGCAGGGAGCGTGGTGAGCGCCAACACCAGGTCGGGCCGCTGCTGCTGCACCAGGCGGCGCAGGCGCAGTAGGCGCAGCGGGAAACCGGCCCAGCCCAGGCGCCGTAACCAGCGGGGCTCAGCGGGCTCCACCTGGCGCTCCAGAGCGGCTGGCACCGGATAGAAGTCGTCTCGGGCGGGGCGCCGCGTGAGCAACAGCGGCTGATGCCCCGCCTCCTGCAGCCAGCTGGCGAACTGCAGGGCCACCCGCTCGGCCCCGCCGGCCTTGAGCGAATCGATGTAAACGAGCACCCGGCTCATACCACCAGGGCCTCGAGCCGCTGCTGCAGGGCCGGCGTGGTCACGTTCAGGGCCCAGAGACCCACAGCCAGGCCGGGAATCTCCTGCTGCAGCTCACCCCGCTCACCAGCAGGCTCCAGCAACGCCGCCACCCGCCAGCACATCTGGGCCACGTAGGCGCGGTGATTTTCCTGGGCAGCGCTGTGGCGGTGCCGATCCGCCCAGGCCTCCCGTTGCAGGGCATCCAGCAGCAGCAGGATCGCCTGCAGACGGTCATGGTTGTGTAGGCGCCAGGCCAGCAGCGCCGCCATACCCAGACAGCGCGAGGTGTTCGTGAGCAACCGAAAGGCCACATCGGCCGGCAACCCAAGCCAGGGATGCGGCTCCAGCAACGCCAAGAGCTGATCGGCACTGGCCTGCAGACCGGTCTGCTCCCCCTGCAGCAGCTGCAGATGCATCAGGGCAGTGAGGCTGGACACCAGCAACTTGAAGCGGTTGCGACGGTTGGAACGCTGGCAGCGCAGGCTGTCTGGACCGCTCAGCAGCGCCTGCACCTGGGCATGGAGCGCCGGAATCAAGGCCTGCGCCAGTGGCCGGTTCGTGTCCTTGAGGCTGCGGTAGGCCAGGCTGATCCGGGCATAGGCGCGCAGCACCTCGGGCACGGCGACATCAGCGGCCATGGCCTCAAACAACGCCACCTGATCGGCGGGACGCCGCGGCCGATAGCCCCGCCGAAACAGCAAGCGATGCAGCACCGCCTCGCTGCCGTGCTGGTGCAACAGCTGCTGCAGATCCGCCCAAATCCGCTCCACCGGTTGGCCCTGACGCAGGGCTGAGTCCGCACGGGCTTGCAGCCCCAGCGCCTGCAGCCGGGCCGGCAACAGCCAGGCCAGGGGTGTGGCGAGCAGCCAGCGACAGCCAACAGCCAACCCCTGCCTCAACCCACGGCACCCACCCTGCCAACTGCGCCGCAGGGAGCTGACGCCATTGCGGCTGCTGGCCAACAGCCAGAGCAACGGCGCCCAGCTGAGGCGCTGCCAGCCCCAAACCAACCAGAGCCAGGGCCTGATCGCAAAGCCCTCGCCGGTTTCAGCCGGCAGCAACCGCGGCGGCAGCTGCCGCACCAGCGGAGCGGGAACCCAGAGCAGCTCGCTCCAGAAGGTGTCGCGGCGCAGGCGCAGCCATTCACGGCGGACGGCTTCCGGCAACTGGGGAGCACTGCCAGGCTCGAGTTGCCAGTGGCCCGTGGCAGCATCTTGGCGGTAACGGGAACGGGGCCGGCTGGCCGACCAGGGGCAGGCGGCTGCCACCAGCCGATTGGCCAGGGAGCTGCTGCGTTTGAGCGCCTGGGCGCGCTGCACTGCCCCAAGCCCAGCAGCAGCTTTGCCCGGCTCAGCCCGCAGCAACACCGAATGGCGAAGCACCCCAAGCGCCTCCAGCGGCAGCGGCTGCGGCTGCACCTGCCCATGGGCGATCAGGCGGGCCTTCAGGTCCTTGTCGTCAAAGCCATAGCCCTGCATCAACTCGTTGAACCCGCCCACCCGCTCGAACAGATCACGGTCGAGCACCCATTGGCCCAGGCGCCCATCTGGCCCGCTGCCCACCTGACACACCGGCCCGGCATGGAGCCACTGCAACGGATGCAGCTGCGGCTCAGGCCAGCAATCGGCATCGAGCTTGAACAGACAATCGCCCTGGGCCTGAGCGCAGGCGAAGTTGTAGGCCCGGGCGAGATTCCAGCCACGCTCGCCGTCAACCCGCAGCAGACGCAGGCGGGGATCCGCAGGCAACTCGCGGCGATCGATCGGGATCGCACTGCTCCAATCCACGATCAGATGCTCCTGGTGATGCGGCCACGCCGCCACCTGCTGAGCGCTGTGCAGCAGGTGCTCGCGGCGGTTCATGCACACCGTCACGATGCTGAGCCTGCGGGTCATGGGACTGCAGCCAGGTCGGCGAGCATCGCTTCGGTGCGGCGCCGGTAGGTGTGCGCCGCAGCACCGGCCAGGCGCTGCTCACGGTTGGGACCGCCGCCCGCCAGGGCGGTGGCGATGGCCTGCTCAAACGCCTCGGGCGCAGCCGGCACCAACTGGGCCAGATCGCCGTAGGGCTGCAAGGCATCGATGGCGGAGGCCACCACCGGCAAGCCAGCAGCGAGATATTCGAAGAATTTCATCGGGAACATCGCCTCGGTGTAGGCGTTGAAGCCCAGGGGCAACAACCCCACCTGGAATCCCTTGAGGTAGGCCGGCAGGCTCGCGTAGGGGCGCTGGCCCAGAAGATGCACGTTGGGAAGCTCCCGCAACGCCGACACATCCGTGCTGGGGTCGCCCTCTCCCACGGGCCCCACCAACACCAGCGACCACTCGGGCCGGCGCCGGGCCAGATCAACCAGCAACGGCAGATCGAGCTTGTAGCCGCTCACCGCACCCACGAAACCGAGGCGGGGCTCGGGGATCCCGGCCAGATCGGTGGCGATGGGCAGGGCCGGATCCATCGCCTGGGCGAAATGAGCGCCGTCGGCCACGTTGGGATAGAAGCGGATGCGGCTGTTGAGCGGGCTGAGGCTGCGCAGCAAGGCAGGAGAGGTGACGAACACCTGATCAGCGCGGCGGCAGAGCAGCTGCTCCCAGTGGCTGATCGCTGCAGCCGGCATCTCGGGCTGGGCCTGGATCGCATCCACACAGTGATACGCCACCTGGCCGTAATCCAGGTTGGGCAACACCGCCAGGGTCATCGGGCTGTAGGTCCACAGGCAATCGCGGCCCAGGCCAATGAAGCGCTGAGCGCGGGCGAGGCCCCAGCGCAGCAGCCAGCGGTTGAGCCGCAGCGCCCAGCCGCCGGCGGCTCCAGGCACCACCAAGGGCGACCACACCCAGAGATGGGGCCGCACCTGCCGCGGCGGGGTCAGGGCGCGGCGAAGCCGTCGCCACACGCGCCGCCCATCCGCCTTGGCACCAGGGCGAGCCGCACGCAGACCGCGCAGCCCCAGCGATTCCACGTAGAGCACCCGCTGCCCCAGCGCCGCCAGCTCACAGGCCACGTGCTGCTTGTTGGTCCACAACGGCTGGTCCCAATCCGCCGTGGAGAGCAACGTGATGTCAGCCATCCTGAAGGGCCACCAGCTGACGGAACGTGTCAGAGCGCTCCTGCAACAGCTGATAAGTGCCGGAAGCTTTCACACACCCGTTTTCAAACTCAAAGATGCGGTCGCAATAGCGAATCGTGGACAAGCGATGGGCGATCACCACAGTGGTGCAGCGGCGCCCCACCAGCTCCAGGGCTTCGAGCACATCGTTTTCGGTTTTGTTATCCAAAGCGCTGGTGGCTTCATCGAGGATCAACACCTTGGCCCGTTTGTAGAAAGCACGCGCAAGCGCCAGACGCTGCCGTTGACCACCGGACAAACGCATGCCGTCCTCGCCCACAACGGTGTAGAAGCCATAGGGGAGCTCAGCCACAAAATCATCCAGCTGAGCCATCTCCAATGCCTCCCAAACCCGGTCGTCTTCGATGCAGTGGTCGTCAATACCGAAGGCCACATTGCTGCGAATGCTGGCGTCGAGCAGCGCAATGTTCTGCGGAACGATGGCGCAACAGGCCTGCCAGGCCGGCAACTCATCGGAGGTCACCGGGATTCCATCCAACAGCAGGCTGCCCTGCTGGGGCTGCAACAACCCCAGCAAGAGATGAGCCGCCGTTGTTTTACCGCCACCGGTGGCTCCCACGAGAGCCACGCGAGAACCAACAGGCACGCTCAAGCTCACGCCTCGCATCACCCAATCGGCTGATTGGGGATAGCGATACCAAACCTGATCGAGGCGAATGGTGGTGCGGGGCAGCACGCCACTGGGCGTGGGGGTGGCAGCATCACCCAGCAGCCGGCGCCGGGGCTTGAGCTCCAGCAACATCAAGGCATCACTGATGTCGGGTAGACCGCCGCGCAACTTGTTAACCGAGCGAAAAATGGCCTGAATCGGCGCCGACAACTTGAGGGCAGCGAACATGATCGCCGCCAGAGTGGGCAGCGCATCACGCAGCACCTTGCCGGAATCACCCTGCAACAACGCCGGCAGCAGCCCAACCACAAACAACACGGTGATACCCGCCGGCTCGATCACATAGCGCGGGATCTCCGGCAACAGCTTGGTGAGGCGGTCGTATTTCTTGCCACGCACACCAATCGCTTCAAAACGCTCCAGGTAATACGGCTCTGCTCCATAGAGCTGAACATCGCGAATGGAACGGGTGGACTCCATCAACAAGGAGTTGACCCGCAACGAGAAGTTAAGCTTTTGCTTTGCGGCGAAACGAAGCGGCGGCGCGATCAGCTGCGAGGAAAGGGTGTAGGCACCAAATAGAAAAACAAAGATCAACAACGCCGGCCAACCAAAGCTGAACACAATGCCCAACGTGAGCACGGTCACAGACAGGGCATTGGAAACCACTGTGAGCAGCGGCAGAATCAGATCATCGGAAATGCGCCCGAGGATGCGATTCAAACGCGCCAACAGGTGAGCCGTGTTTTGCGTCTGAAAGTATTCATAGGGCTGCAGCAACACGTTGGCATAAATCCGATTGCCGTAATCAGCCCAGATCTGCGCACTTAAAAAACTCTGAATCAAGGAAGCGCCGTAGCGCAGCGCCATCGACAGCCACACCAGGGCGATCACCAAAACCGCGATCCAGATGCCCTGATCGGCCTTGTTGCCACCGAACACCAGGATCTGCGGGATGCGATCGGCCAGACGCGAGCCGCTCAAGGCGCCCACCAACCGGGCCAGCAGGCCAATGAACACCAGATCGAGCAGGCCCACCACCAGCGATACCACCAGCAGCACGGCCAGGCCGCGCAGGCGCTGGCCAGGCAGATAGCTCAGCAGGTCCCGGAGCTGATGCAGGGTCTGGCTGTTGAGGAGCTTCAGCGGCGTCTTTTGGGGAGGGCGTCGATGGGAACCAGGCAGCCCGCCATCGGGACCGGTGACCTCCTGGGCAGCGAGCGCCGACACATCCACAGAGGCCAGTCACATCCAGCGCTTGCTTGCAAGGTATTCCGCAGCCGCGACCGCCGTTCGCGAACGTGGCCAGCCGGAGAACCGATTGACCCTCACTGCAGTGCCGGCCTCATCGTGCCTTCATCCGATCACACCGGGGGCATAGCCACCCGCATAGAAATCGGGCTCATAGAGGCGAACGATGCGCTCCTCCACGCCGGGAGCCAGATAGTGCTGGAGCTTGCTGGCAGCTTGTTTGAGTTTGAACGGCTTGCCCGGAACTGTGAATTGTTGCTCCACCCGATGGGGGCGGCTGCAGTCGAGCCCATCCACCGTCAACCCGCGCTGACGCAACAGAGCCGGCAGATGCTGATCAATCGATTCCAGCTGGTAGATGGCATCGAACTGGTCAGGCGCGAAGGCCATCAGATCCACCTGGGGCCACCAATGGGCGTCGTCGTGCAGACCGCCCTCTTCGAGATAGGTGAGAAAACGCTCAAACCCCTGCGGTGACGCATCTCCAAAGCCGCCGGCGGCGCTATAGCGCTGGGCATGACCGGAACCCACCTTCTCCAGAAAACCCGAGAGCAAGCGCGCCCGCGGATCACGCATCACCGTGAAGAAAAAACACTGCGGCAACCGCAGGAGAGCTCGGGGCCGGCGCAAGAGCTGACGCATGGTGCACCCCAGGGCAATCGCCTCATCCTTGGCCCGGTTGTAGGGCTGAGAAGCCTGCGGCGAGCCTGGCGCGAGGGCGTCACGCAGATAAAGCAGCATGGATGAGTTACCGCTTTTTTTGATGCGGTTGTAAGCGAGACCAGCCTGGGGATAGATCAACAGATTGCGCACAGCCGCTGCGTGCACCGGTTGCCGGCCCGTGCTCCAAGCCAACACGGCCGCGGCCACGCGGTCCTTCCGTCCCACCTGTGGATTCACAACACCGCCTGCGCTGGTGGGACCCTATCGCGAGTCCATCAGTTCTTGATCCGACTACGGGGCATTGAGCGGCCTGCGATCCTTAAACGGTCTTCACCAGTGGCGATGACGCTGACACGACGCATCGGCATCGTCACGCCTCTGGTGTTAGCCCTGGCCATTGCTTCAACGGGGCTAATCCAGGAGGGAGAACGGCTGAGCGCCGCCCTCAGCCTCAGCTGGGTGGTGCTGAGCATCGGCCAGCAGGCAGTGAGCACGCCGGGATCAAACCGGCTCTGGCCTGTGGCCGTGCTGGCGATCCTGCTGCTCAACGTGCGGGGAATCGTGTTGGGGGAGGGCCCGAGGCCCGTGTCGCACGTCGACTACGTGCTGTTGATCGCCGCAGTACTGGCAGGCAACGGACTACAGCTACCGCGCTGGCGCACCACCCTGAGCGGCATCTGTCTATCGGTTGCCAGTTGCGGCCTGTGGCAAGCGGCAACGGTGTGGCAGCACCTCACCGGATCCGAGATCGGCTACCGGCTGGGATTTCTGCTGATCAACCAAACCGCTCTGCTGACTGGGCTGGGCTGTGTGAGCGGCTTGGCCGCTCTGCAGCTGTGGCAAACACCCCAGGCTGCGCGGGCACAGCCCGGCATCCAGCTGGCCCTGGTCCTCGGCAGTGGCGGGTGCGCTGTGATGACCCTGGCCACGCACTCGCGAGCCGGAGTCGGCCTGATCCCCATCAGCCTGCTGCTCGCCTGGGCGGTGCAACAGGGCACGCAGCATCGCCGCACGCTTGGCGGCTGGCTGCGGCGGCGGGGCCTGGTGATGGCTGTAGTGGTGACCTTGCTGGTCGGCACCCCGCTGGTCTGGCTGGCCAGCCCTCAGGGGCCAAGCCTGCGGCAGAACTTGGCGGCGCTTTATGGCCCAAACAACCTTGGTAGCGACCAAGGCCGACTTCGCCTATGGCGCTGCTATGCGGGCCTCCCTTTCAGCGGCAGTAACCGCCTTCTATACGGCGTTGGATATGGCCGCGCTCGAGAGATGTGTCCGATCCGGGTGCCGCGCATGCCAAAACCGATGCGCCATGCCCACAACTTGCCGCTGCAGGTCTGGGCAGAGACTGGCAGCCTAGGTTTGGGCATTGTCCTGATCGGAGGCCTATTGCTAGGTCTCCAGCTGAGGAGGCAGCAGCAGGCTCCAGAAGCTGTGGCGCTCTCAGCACCGCTGATCTACGGCGTGCTGTTCAACCTGCTTGAGCTGGGAATGCTCAAGGTTCCCCTGCTCACCGTGCTGTTCGGCGCGATGTTGTCCGGTGCGCTGATCAAAGCCTCAAACGGCGGCGGCACGCTATCTTCAGTTGGCGGCAGCGCAGCCGCCAGGGCGGCAGGGTCGTAAGGGGCTGAGCTCGCTCCACCAGCAAGCGCTGCCAGTGGTGATCGATCTGAGCCAGGGCTCGCTGCCAGCGCTCCAGCAGCACCGGCTCCTGCAACTGGTTCAGCAGGGCGGCCAGTGCTGCAGGTGGTGCCTGCCAGGCGACAGGGTCGGCCACGGCCGCTGCAATGCGCTCCACATCAGCCTCCAGCGTGCCGCAACCGATCTGATGCGCCAGCAACCCCGGATCGAGACTGTCGGCGAGGGCATGGTTGAGGCTGCTGAACACCACGCAACCGCAGGCCAGAGCCTCCACCGGCGGCAGACCGAAGCCTTCGCTCACGCCGCGGCCGCGCCAATAGTCCGCTGAGTCATACAGGTAAACGGCGGCGCTGTTGAACAGATCCACCAGGTCGTCAACCCAGCCGCTCTGCACCTCCACCCGCAGGCCGCGCTGACGCAGAGCTGGCACCAACTGATCGAGCACATAGGCGCTGGTTTTGCGCTGCTGGATCAGCACATCGATCGGCCGCGGGCCCGGCTGTTGCGCCGCCTGGGCAGCAGCGCCGCGCGCCAACCATTGGGGCTCCAGGGCATTGGGCACCAGGAACAGCGGGTTGCGCGGGGCACGATCTCCCCAGTAGCCCAGGGTGTTGCGGCTCACCGCCAGCACGGGCACGCCCGGGGGCAGTGCAAAGCCATAGCCGCTGCTGTGGGCGTGATACGCGGTGGCACGGCCCCGCAAACGCCGCAGCAGCATGGGCACATCGAACCCCCAGCTCACAATCCAGAGCGGCGCATGGGCTTCCTGGGCCTCAGTCAGGGGCTCAGCTCGCAGCAGGTCGTCGAGAAACGGATGCTCCGGCTCGCGCTGGCGGTAGGTGACCAGCTCAACCGGCGCCACCTGAGCCACCAGCCGCGCCGTCTGCAGCTCCACCAACAGGCCGCCGCAACGGAACCTGCCGGTGGTGCCGGGCACCAGAAAGCGGGTGGCGCGCAAGATCAGGCGGCCACAGCCTCGGTGCTGCCGGCCCGCTGGCGCCGGGTGAGGAAGCCGAACAGCACCTTGCCGATGGCTGCCACGAGGTTGCCCTCGAGCTCCTGGAACATTTTCATGTTGAGGTGGAAGGCGTGGTTGGCCTCCTCCACGATGCGATCGGCCATGGGCTGGTCAATCGGCAGGCCGTCGAGGGTGGAGCGGTAGTTGGCCTTGAAGCCCTTCTCGTCGGGGATGGCGTCGAACTCGTAGAAGCGAAGGCCGTCGTGGTCGCCCAGGCTCATCGCCTTCTGCGCAATGTTCTTGAGAATCTGGCCGCCGGAGAGATCGCCGATGTAGCGGGTGTAGTGGTGGCCCACCAGCAGCTCAGGGGCCTCATGTGCCACCTGATGGATGCGCGCCACATACTCCTGGGCAGCCGGCGTGGCCTTCACGGCGCTGCGCCAACCCTCGCCGAAATAGAAGGCGAGATCCTGCTCGAGGGTTTCGCGGCGGTTGAGCTCGGGGAAGCCCACAGGGCCCACCACAGGATGCCCTTCGCTACGCAGCCGGCCGATCTCCTCCTCCATGGCGCTGTACACGAAAAAGAGATCGGCCACCAAGGTTCGGTAGCTGGCCTTGTCCACCACCCCCTTGAGGAAGCAGCTCACGAAGCCGGTGTTCTCGGCCATCGTGTGCGACTTCTTGGTGCCTTCGCGCAGTTGAGAAGCAAGGGCGACAGACATGGCTGCTGGTCGTGCTGAGCAGGGATGGTGAACTGCCGCATGGCAGAAGGGCCAAGGTAGGTGGGGCGTCCGCCCCGGCGTCTTCAAGGTTGCGAAGGATTACGACCGGCGGCCCGCAGCCCGCTCAGGCCACACGGGCATCCAGGCCGCCGCTGCGCTGCTGATCGGCATCGAACAAGGCGAACACCTCCCGCACAAACCCCTGCAGGGCCTCCACCACCGCCGGCTGGGGCAGATGGCTGCCGGTGGGTTGCCAGTCGCCCACGCTGGCCAGGCGCCAACGCTCCGCGTCGTAGGTGAGGCCGCGGATCGTCACCCCCAGCAGCCGCGGCCGGGCCGATGCGCCAGCGGGGGGCTGCTCCAGCCGCAGCTGCACCAGGAAGGAGCGGCACTGGCTGCGGGGGCTCCAGCCCGGCAGATGAAAGGAGAGATCGAGGCTTTCCTGCTCGGCGTGGGCGCGGGTCTGGGGATCGTCACGCCAGGGGGTGAGGTTGGCGCGAGCATCCGGGAAGTGCTGGCGGAACAACACCGCAACGGAAGCCACGCGCTGAGCCAGTTCCACGGATCGGACCTGGTCGGACGCATTCATGCCGTTGCCCCTGCAGCAGAACCGCGAATCCCCGAAACCTAGGCTCGGTCCACTGTCCACGCTGCGCTCGGTCAGCAAGCACCCATGGCCAACTACGAGAAGCTCACCGCCCCAGCCCAGGGCACGGCCATCCGCTTCGAGAACGGCCAGCCGGTGGTGCCCAACGACCCGATCATTCCCTTCATCCGCGG
>Ga0194123_10001244_pt1 | contig 39772 bp, 47 predicted proteins | sample TA2MahsurfametaG_5_FD_155479 | JGI IMG/M metagenome (GOLD analysis project Ga0194123, IMG submission 155479) | Freshwater microbial communities from Lake Tanganyika, Tanzania - TA2015023 Mahale A surface | ecosystem: Environmental > Aquatic > Freshwater > Lake | place: Tanzania: Lake Tanganyika... | reverse complement strand
TATTGGAATGGTAACAAACTAAATGAAATTGCAAAATATTGTGAAAAAGATGTGGATGTATTAATTTCAACAATTAAAAAATTAAAATCATTAAAATAATGTTTGATAAAATAAAAGATATTAGAAATAGCATGAAGGCTATTAAAGACCTTAAAACACAGTTTGGCGATGTAGACATGACAAATCCTGAAGCGATGTTAAAGTCTATGGGTGTTGACATGAACGATTTGAATCAACATTTTGAAAGTCAATTTACAAGTTCAGTTGAGTTAAAATTTATTAACGATAGTGAAAATGTTAATCCTGAATACGCATACAAAAGTGATTCAGGATTTGATTTAAGAGCGTCAGAAGACGTTTGGGTTTTTCCAAACTCAAGAGCGTTAATACCCACTGGTTTAAAATTCAATATTCCTGACGGATATGAAATCCAAGTTAGGTCAAAAAGTGGTTTGGCATTAAACCAAGGATTATTTGTTTTAAATTCACCAGGAACCGTTGATAGTGGTTATTTAGGGGAAGTTAAAGTCATTATTTTTAATACAACAACCGAAAAAATAAAAATAGAAAAAGGTCAAAAAATAGCACAAGCGGTTCTTTGTCCTGTTGTAAATGGAAAGTGGGTCAATTTGATTAAAATTGAAGAGTTAGGTCAAAAAGACCGTAACGATAATGGTTTTGGTAGTACAGGTTTATGATAACAATAGGATTTTCAACCAGAAATGATAATCAGGGTTATATTGATTATCTTAAAAAAACATGTGGGTTAAAGAATGTTGAGGTTATTCAAAAAGTTAATGATGGTAAAAAATCACTTTCTAATGTTTATAATGAAATAATAAATGAATCAAAAAATGATATCATTATTTTATGTCATGACGATTTAGAATTTGATACTAAAGAATGGGGTAAAAAAATAATAAAACATTTTCATAAAAATGAATTTGGGATATTAGGTGTTGCCGGTACCACTGAAATACCAAAATCTGGTATATGGTGGGAAGATAAAAGAAAAATGTTAGGTATTGTTAACCACAAACACGAAGGTAAAAAATGGGAATCAAAATATTCGAAAAGTTGGGGAGATGAAATTTCTGAATGTTGCTTTGTTGATGGTTTATTTATTGCAATCGATAAAACAAAAATTAAAAAGGGTTTTGATGAAACAGTAGACGGTTTTCACTTTTATGATGTTTATTTTTCTGTTAATAATTTTTTAAATGACGTAAGAATAGGGGTAATTTATAATGTAAGGGTTACTCATCTTTCTATTGGACAAACAAATGAAACGTGGGAAAAAAATAGAAAAATTTTTGAGGGGGACTACAAGGATTTATTACCTATTAAATCTAAAATAAATTTAGATTATAGGGTAAAAGATTTTAAATTTATGAAAAAATATAAATTAAAAATTGTTTTATCTTGTGGTGACGACATTAATTTTGTAAAAGATACTATCGAAAAAATAAAATCATTTAATATCCCTAATTACGATATAAATCTAATATCTAACGAAAATAACTCAGAAGAAGTAAAACTTTTAGAATGTGAAAACATTAAAGTTTATGATGGTGTTTTCAATGAACAAGCAAAGAATTTGTCTATTTTAAAATGGGAAGATAATTTTATAAATAATAGTTATGATTTAATCTTTTTCATAGACAAAAATGTAAATTTAGTTAATAATATCTTTTCATCTATTTGTGAAATTTACCATAAAGAAAAACCAACTTTTGGTTGTGCATTTCCATCATCATTAAATGACGATTATAGTATTTTTAGTTCTAAATTTAATATCTTAAAAAACCAAGAAAACCAATTTAATTTATTAATTCAAGATAACGGTTCGGTTTATAATGTTATGAGTGGATATAGAGAAAATAAAATGGGTAATCTTTCTGATGTTTTTGTAACAACATATAAAAATTTAATAGATAACGATTGGTTTGATATACAATATGAAACAAATATTTGTTATAATGATTTTACACTTAAAAGTATAATAAGAAATCAAAAATGTTTTTGTGACACTAATTCATTAGCCACTCAAAACACTTTTAATAATAATGAATTATTTAATCAAGATTTAAATAAACTTTTACAAAAAGTAATGTCAGAACAAAAATTACAAAATTTAATAGTTAACGTATGAGAAACTTTAAACATTCGGGACAATCGGGCGATTTGATTTTTTCCTTAGCAGGAATAAAAAGTTTTAACGAAGATTCTAATTTATATTTAAATCTTAATGTTAAGGCAAATCTTTATCCAGGGGCTAAAAATCCATTAGGTGATGTGTATCTAAATAAAAAAATGTTTGATTTTATGTACCCACTTTTAATTAATCAGGAATACATAAAAAATGTAGATGTTTTTAGTGGACAAAAAATAGACGTTGATTTAGACCAGTTTAGGACACAACCAGTTAATCCGGCAATGGGTTCTTTAGTTAAAAGATATTTTTACTTTATACATAATTTTATAGATTTGACAAAACCATGGATAACGATAGAAAATAAAATTGAGGAGTTATCTGATAAAATATTAGTTTGTAGATCTGAAAGATATAGAAACGAAACAATAAATTACGCGTTTTTAAGAACTCTAAATAATATTGTTTTTTGTGGATTAGACGATGAATGGAACGACTTTAAAAAATGGGTACCTAACGCACAAAGAATAGTAGCTAACGATTGTTTAGAGTTGGCGACATTTATAAACTCCTGTAAGTTTTTTATAGGAAACCAATCTTTAAGTTTTTCTATTGCAGAATCATTAAAAAAAGACAGACTATTAGAAGTCAACTTTTTTGCACCAAATAACATATCAACAGGAGGAAAGTGCAATGATTTTGTAAATCAAACAAGTTTTCAAAATTACGTTAAACTTTATAATCAGTAAAAAATGAAAAAATATTTTGTAGCAGATTTTAATGTTATTGACGTTCCAACCGGTGGAGGAGAATGGGTTGATGATTTTATAATTAAAAAATTCAATTTGGAGTTCCTTCACACAAGAAGTATAAGTTCTTTTGATCCTACGGCCTTTTATGTGTTTTCTAATATTTCATTATTACCACAGAATTTAATAAATCAAATACCAAGTTTAAATTATATAATATTAGAGCACGATTATAAAATTTGTCCATCGAGACATCCTTGGAGATATGAAAATAATATAATTCCACAACAAGATAGGATTAATTATCAGTTATATAAAAATGCTAAGGCGGTTTTTGTTCAAACAACCGATCATATGAACGTTTATTTAAAAAATGATGTTGAAGCAAATTTTGTAAATTTAGAATGTTCAATATGGTCAGATGAAGATTTGAATATGTTAGAAAATATTCATAATCAAAATAAAGACAAAAATGCAAAATACGCAGTGTATTTTACAAATAATTGGATTAAAAACACGCAGGGTAATTTAAAGTATTGTGCTGAAAATAAATTACAAAATTTTATTCTTAAAGAAAATAGAAATAGAGTCGAGTTTTTAACTAATTTAGCAAAGTGCGAAGGTATTGTATTTTTTCCTTTAGCTAGAGAAACTTTTTGTAGACTAGTTGTGGAAGCTAAATGTTTGGGTCTTAATGTGATCACATCTAAAAACTATGGAGCATCTTTAGAGTCTTGGTTTGATGAATTATCGGGATTAGAAATGATAAGTTTCTTAAAAGAAAAAACAAATGAAAATATAAATAAATTACAAAAATTTTTATAAATGGAGTTGGCTGATAAAATATTTGAAATATTAAATTTTAATGATGGGTTTTACATTGAATGTGGAGCAAATAATGGGGTTTCACAAAGTAATACTATTCTTCTAGAAAGAAATAGAAATTGGAGGGGTTTGTTAATTGAACCATCCCCTAACGCGATGAGTACTTGTAAAATGTACCGTAGTAGTAGTAACATCTTTGAGAGTTGTGTATTATCATCTCCAGAAAATGAAGGTAAAATAATAATGGGGGATTTTGACGGTAATTTAATGAGTAGTATTGACGGACAAAGACTATCAAGAAAATCGGATTATAATGTAATATCTAAAACACTAACCTCGGTTTTAAAAGATAATAATATTAGTAACGTTGATTTTTTTTCATTAGATGTTGAGGGACATGAACTTGATGTTCTTAAAGGATTGGATTTTGACTATTGTAGCCCTAAATGGATTGTTATTGAAGTTTATAAAAAAGACCTTGAAGATATAATGACTTTTATGGAAAATAAAAATTATGAGTCAATTGGTAACTTAACTAATTTTAATCATGAGGAGTACCCTAATTGGGATGGTACACATAATGATTATTTATTTAAATTAATATAATATGGACTTTATAAGTGGTGATAAATTTTGGGAAATCTCGGACTATACTTTTTTTCCACAAGGGGTTAATGATTTTAACGTGATTCCTAATACGTTTATAACGGATAATTTAAAAGAAGGAAAAATTATAGTGTATTGTCATACACATCATGTTAGTTTTTTGTTTGACTATATTGTAAAAAATCAAATAAAAAATGAAATATATCTTATAACACATAATAGTGATTGGCCGATAGACCAAAACACTTTTTTATCTAAACCTAATAATATAAAAAAGTGGTTTACGCAGAACGTAAATTTTCCACATAAAGATTTAATTTCAATACCGATCGGATTAGAAAATAAAAGATGGTTTGTTGACATTAAAAAAAAGGAAAAAATGATTGATAAAATAAAAGAAGAAAAAAATATTATAAATTTAGTTTACGTAAACCATAATATAAATAATTTTCCTTCTGAAAGAATTATCCCTTACCAAGTTCTGAGAGATAAGTATTTTGCAACATTAGTAAACGGAAAAAACGGTGAAAATTTTGATGATTATTTAAATAACATTTATAATCATAAATTTGTAGTATCACCAAGAGGTGTTGGAATTGACACCCATAGATTGTGGGAATGTCTTTATTTAGGTACCATACCTATAGAAAAAAGAAATTTTAATAATATACAATTTAATGATTTACCCATATGTTTTGTTAATGATTGGTCAGAGATTAATGAAGAGTTTTTAAAAACTCAATACGACAAAATTAAAAACAAAGTGTGGAACATGGATAAACTTAACTTTTCATATTGGAAAGAAAAAATTTTAAGCTTATGATTTTATATTGCTACGGTACAAGACCTGAATATCTAAAAGTCAAAAAACTAATAGAACTTTCAAAAAACCTTGAAAAAAAAATATTATACGTTGCTCAGCATGAAGACCTTATAATTGGTGAATATGATTATAAAATCACAATTGAAAATAAAAAAAATAGGCTAGATTCTATTATAACTTCAGTTTTAAGTGACAATATTGAAGCCTATTTTAAAGATGTTAAATACGTATTAGTCCAAGGTGATACGGCAACGGCGTTTTCTATTGCTCTTGCGGCCTTTCATAGAAAAATAAAGGTCATACATTTAGAAGCTGGTCTAAGAACATATAATAAAGAAAACCCATACCCCGAAGAAACATATAGACAAATGATTAGTAGGTTGGCAGATGTACATTTCTGCCCAACTGAAAATAATATTAAGAATCTTGAGTATGAAAATACAGAAGGAAGTATGTTTGTGGTTGGTAACACCATATTAGATTTAATAGAAGAAAAAAATATTACCTATGAGGACTTTGTTTTAGTTACATTACATAGAAGAGAAAATCACAATAAAATGTATGAGTGGTTTACAGAAATAAATAATTTAGCAAAAAAACATAAAAATGTAAAATTTGTTTTACCCATACACCCAAACCCTAACGTAATAAAATATAGAGGGTTACTGACTGATGTTGATGTTGTTAATCCACTTCCTCATGAGGAACTATTATCTTTGATACGTAAAAGTAAATTAGTGATTTCAGATAGTGGGGGAATACAAGAAGAATGTTCATTTTTGAATAAAAAAGTTATTGTATGTAGAGAATATACCGAACGAGTAGAATCAATTGGGGTACACTCATTTTTATGTAAAAATCCAAATGATTTAACTTCAATTTTTGACTCTATTTACTATGATTATTTAGTTGATGAGTCTTGTCCATACGGTGACGGAAAGTCTTCTGAAAAAATAATAGAGATAATAAAAAAATTATGAATATTAGTGTAGTTTTAAACGGGTATAAAAGATCCCAACATTTTGAAAAACAATTAACTTCAATTCAAAATCAAACAATAAAACCAAAAGAAATACTTTTGTGGCAAAATTATGGAGATAGTTTTGATAACAATTTAACAGAACAAACAATACATGCAAATTGTAATAAAAATTTAGGTGTTTGGGCAAGATTTGCGTTTGCACTTAATTGTAAATCTGAATATATTTGCGTATTTGATGATGACACAATACCTGGTACTAAGTGGTTAGAAAATTGTTATAATACAATACAAACACATGATGGTTTATTAGGTACTATTGGTTTAAAGTTTTTAGACGAATCAAATTATTTAAATAACGTTAGAGTTGGGTGGGATAGACCTAATGAAAATACGGAACAGGTTGATATTGTTGGTCATTCGTGGTTTTTTAAAAGGGAAGATTTAGCAACTTTTTGGAGGGAATTACCTGATTTAGATCATTCAATATATGTTGGGGAAGATATGCATTTCTCATATACATTACAAAAATACACTAATAAAAAAACATACGTCCCTCCACATCCTATTAATGATATTGAAATGTGGGGAAGTAAACCAGACACTGCATGGTCAATTGGGTCTGATAGTGTTGCTATTTCTACTAATTATAATTTAGGGATTCAGATGGAACCGGCTTATAGAAATTACATAAAAAAGGGATTTAAAATATTAAATTCATAATGTATGAAAACGTTTATAAATGATATTGAAAAAATAAAAAGTTATTTACAAAATAACATTAATTTTTCATTTACAAGATTTTCAGATGGTGAGTTATTTGTTTTACAAAATAAAAGATTAGAACTAAATGAAGACCATTATATTATTGGTGATAGTAAAGGTGGTGGTTGGTACAACAAAGAAGAACAAAAAAAATTTATACCTGGTGAACATGAATTTTTTAGACAAAAATTAGAAGATTGTTTAAAATGTAATTTACCTATGTTTTATAGAGGTATTTGCACAAAACCGGATGTAGATATTAATACGTTTAATTGGATGGTAAATCTTGCGGGTGGGGATAGTGAAACATTAACTTGGTCAAATCTTTTAATAAATGGTAACTACGAAAAATATTTAAATGAAATTGTTCCTTTGTTTAATAATAAAGAAGTTATAATGATTGTTAATGAAAGTGCAAATTTAAATAAATTACCATTTAAAGTAAAAAAAGATTTTAGAGTTGGGACAAATTGTTTTATAAACGACTATGGTTTGATTGAAACAATAAAAACTTATATCTCCGAAAACAATATAGAAAACCATTTGTTTTTAGTTTCTGCTGCTAGTTTAAGTAATTTGTTAATACACGAATTACACATGTTGTCAAATAAAAACACATATTTTGAGATCGGTAGCACATTAAATCCAATAATGGATATGGAGGGTTGGAAAGGTAGTAGAGGATACTTGAGAGAATATTGGTTAGGTCAACACAGAAATTATTTAAATATGATATGCGAATGGAATTGAAGTTAGTTAAAAATGAAAAAAAGTATTACGAATTTATTAGATTAATGAGAATACATCCTGAAAATCAAAAAGGATTTTTAGAACAAGTTAATATTACTGAAGAACAACAAAATAATTACATGCAAAAATATAATGATTGTTATTATTTGTGTCTACAAAATGAAATACCTGTTGGTTATGTGGGTGTTGTTGATGATGATATTAGAATTTGCACCGACCCAAATTTTAAAAAAACAGGTGCTGGTACGTTTATGTTAAATGAAATTGTAAAATTATTTCCTAATGCAACTGCAAAAATATTAAAAGATAATATCCCAAGTTTAAATTTATTTAAAAAATGTAATTTTGTTGTTGTAAATTCAGATGAAAATTTATATTATTTGAATAAAACTTTATGACATATAGAAGACCAAAAAACAATCCATACAAAGTTGTTAAAATATTTGAGGAAGAAGTTGCCGACTATACTGGTGCTCCTTTTGCGGTTTCAGTGGATAATTGTACAAACGCACTTTTTTTATGTTTGACGTATTTAAAACAAAAAAACTTTTTACCAAACGCAACAGAAATAACAATACCATCTAAAACTTATTTATCGGTACCACAATCAATAATTCACGCAAACTTGATGCCGGTTTTTGACACAAGAGAAGAAACAAACAATTGGTCAGGTATTTACAAATTAAATCCACTACCAATTTATGACTCAGCAAAAAGATTTACATCCAATATGTATATTCCCGGTAATTTTATGTGTCTATCATTTCACATAAAAAAACATCTTAAAATTGGTAAGGGTGGAATGATCTTAACCGATGATGAAAAAGCTGTAGAATGGTTTAAAAAAGCAAGATATGAAGGTAGAGGTGAAAAGCTTTACCACGAAGATGATATTGATATGTTAGGATGGAATATGTATATGACGCCTCAACAGGCGTCTCATGGTTTATCTTTAATGCAAAATTACCCAACAGAAGTACCCGATTTAGGAGAAAACAATGGTTATCGAGATTTAACAGAATTTACTGTTTTTAAAAATTATAAAAAAATATATAATGAAAAAAATACAAATTGAAAATAAGGATTCTTGGAAAGAATTTATTTTAAAAGAAGCTAATTATGTTATACCTGAAGAATGTCGGGGTGGTTTATGTGTTGATGCTGGTTGTAATATTGGTGACTTCGAAATAAATCATAAAGATAGGTTTGACAAATATGTATGTTTTGATGTTTTTGATGAAAACATAAAAGAATGTGAAAAAAATACATTCAATCTGAACTTAAATATTGAAATTAATAAAAAAGCAGTGTGGTCTTCTTCAGGTTTAAAAATTGAGGTTATGGCATATAAACCATGGAATAGTGAAGAATTAAACCATTTTGGAAACTCTGGTAACATTGGGTGTGTTAAATATATCGGAAACCAAGGTGAGGGATGGATGACTGAAAACGCAATAGATTTGGTTGAAACTATTTCTTTAGACGACATCATAAAAAAATACGGTAAAATAAATTTATTAAAAGTTGATGTTGAGGGTTCAGAGTATGAATTTCTTTTGGGAAAAGATTTGACACAGGTGAACTACATCGTGGGGGAATTTCACTTTTCAAATAATCAAAAACAAGAATTAATATCTTGGATTGAAAAAACGCACACTAAAGTAGGTGAATGTGTATTCATTATAAAAAAATAAAAAATTATGATAACGTCTATAAGTTTAGGACAAAATGGTAGGTTGGGTAATCAATTATTCCAATATGCCGCTTTAAAAAGTTTATCATTAAAAAATGGATATGAGATTAGAATACCAAACCCGAACACAGTTTCTTGGCACGGTCAAAATTGTATGTTAAATAAATTTGAGATTACTGCTGAGTATATTTCACCTGAAAATTTAAATGATATTAAATTTTCATATAATGAACCTAATTGGAAAACCATTGACACTAAATTTTTTGATTTACCTGATTTTACTAATATTAATGGGTTTTTTCAAAGCACCTTTTATTTTGAAGAGTTCAGTGATATAATTAAAAAAGAGTTAACTCCAAAAGAAGAGTTTTTAAAAAAAAATTACGAATATGTAGACGAACTAAGAAAAAAATTTAATTGTGAAATTGTTAGTGTACATGTTAGGAGGGGAGATAATATGACTAATAATCAAATTAATTTAATAAACGCATTTAAAAAAAATGGAATATATGAAACATATTTCAATAATGCTAAAAAAGTTTTTGATAATAAAAATGTAAAATTTTTAATATTCACCGGTGGACAAAGATGGGATGAAAATAATAATGAAGACATGGAATGGTGTAAACAATTTTTTTTAGGTGAAGAATTTATTTTTTCAGAAAATCAACAACAAATTGATGATTTTTGTAGGATTATGAGTTGTGATCACAATATATTATCACACGCAAGTAGTTTTGGTTGGTGGGCGTCTTATGTCAATAAAAATCCAAATAAAATAGTAGTTGCACCTGAATGGTATCATCCAGATGAACCAAACCTAAAAAGAGAAAAATTTTACCCAAATAATTACATTTTAAAATAAAAAATATGAATTTAATTTTCGATATAGGGTACAACATGGGAGAATTTACACAAACGTGCTTTCAAAAATACCCAAACTGTAAAGTGGTTGCGGTTGAGGCGAATCCATCATTGTGCTCACCACAAGATAACCAAAGATTAACACTTTTAAATTGTTTAGTATCAAATCAAAACGACGTTGAGTTAGATTTTTATGTTTCACCATATGCCTCAGGAGTATCAACTGCATCTATTGAGTTTATGGAAAATTCTAGATTTACCAAAGGTAGTAAAAATTTACCAACTAACTCGATAAAATGGAATAACCCAATTAAAGTAAAAACAATAAGTTTAGACAAAATGGTTGAGGTTTATGGTGTACCTGATTTAATTAAAATCGATGTCGAGGGGTATGAGTATAATGTATTAAAAGGACTAAATAAAAAGGTTAATCATATCTGTTTTGAATGGCACGAGGAGGAATATGATAATCTTATTATGATAATAAATCATTTAGAAAATTTAGGGTATGAAGACTTTGGGGTTATTGGTTGGTTTGATGAGGGGGATATTTTTGAAAAAGCAACTTTCTCAGATAAAGGTGATCCATATTTAGAATACCCTAAAAATTTTTATAAAAAATCAGAGTTAGATTTAGAAAAACTAATTAATTCTGAACGTAGAATAAATTATGGTATGTTTTTTGCAAAATGAAAATAGTATATAGTACAGTAGGATAGTACAGTGATTGTATTGTAAAATATTTTGATTTGCATGATTTTGAAAAAAATTTAGATGATGATACTGTCATTTTTTGGGGGTGGTCTAGCTTAAATAATTCTAAAGAAAAGGAAAAATACAAATATTATAAAAATAAAATTTTTATAAACACTGCACAACCTTGTGAAATAATAAATGGTTATTATGATGTAGAAAAACAAAACTACTTTGATAAAGTATATACGATATGCTCATATACTCCAAATGTTTTGAATGATGAAGTAAAAAAATTCTATCCAATATGTTTTCCATATAATAAAAAATATTTTGAAAAATATGAATCAATTACCATTGAAGACAAAATATATGATGTAATCTATTATGGTCAATTACATAATCAGATTTATAAAAATTTGATTGATTCTATATGTAAATTTAATTATAGACTATCAGCGCCCTCAAATCTTAGTTATTTAAAACATGGATTAAACGAAAAAATAACAAATATGTCTTTAACCAGTCAGGATAAGTGGGATTTATTAAGTAAGTGTAAAATAAGTGTTGGGTTTAATTTAATTTTTATTAATGATTATCATATAGAAAATTTAAAAACATTTAAACATATAAATAATTTTAAAAATATTGAATCTGTATATACAAAAAAAATTATGCCTCAAATGAAAACTAGAATGGTTGAAGCGGCACTTACTAAAACTTTAATGTTAATATATAAAGATGATTGGAATGTTATTGAAAATTGGTTTGAACCAAACATTGATTTTTTATATTGGGAAAGTTTTGATGAATTAGAAAATATAATAAGGGAAGTTACTAATAATTTTGAAAGTTATTGGCACATAATAGAAAATGCAAATAAAAAAGTTCAGTCATTTTCTATTGATAAAATTTTAAAATAAAAATAATATGAGTTTTGATGTAAATTTTTTAGGAAAGGAATTAACTCTGTCTGATGAGTGTAAGTATGTTTTGGGTGCTACTAGAGATATGCAAATTTATGAAATGAGTTTAATAAATATTTTTTATAATGAAATAAAAAAAACAAGTAAAGATACTATTTTATTAGATATTGGTGCAAATACAGGCGCTTTTTGCTTTTTACCATTAATTGATAAAACTATTAAAACATATTCTTTTGAACCCAATCCTTTAACATTTGAAATATTAGAAAAAAATATAAAACTCAATAATTTAAATGAAAATATGTTTTCATTTAATTTAGGAGTTTGGAGTGAAAATAAATTTCTTGATTTAAAAGTTCCTTTGGATTTAACAGATAGTGGATTATCAACTTTTGGTGAAACCCCTTCTAAATTTATATATGATAATAAAGATGGTGAATATAAAACAGTTAAGGTTGAGTGTATTACGATTGATGATTTTGTTAAAAATCAAAATTTAAGCTACGTATCCGCAATAAAAATTGATACTGAGGGATCGGAATTAGAAATTATTAAAGGAGGTGAAAAAACTCTTAGAGAATTTAAACCTATTATTCTTTTAGAATATTTCGACGGAAACACTGAACAATTTGGTTATAAAAAAGAAAAAATAGTTGAGATACTTACAGAATTTGGTTATACTGATTTTAGTATGCCAACTAAAAGCGATATAATGGTAAAATAAAAAAATATGAATATAGATAACTTTAAAAATAAAAAAATACTGATAACCGGTTCATCAGGGTTTGTTGGTAAAAACCTAATTAATAAATTAATAGAATTAAAATTTAATAATATACTAAGTCCGAGTTCAAAAGATTTGGATTTAACAAATGAAAATTCAGTAAAAAAATATTTTGAAAAAAATAAACCTGAAGTTGTATTACATATTGCGGGGCTTGTTGGTGGAATTTCAATAAACAAAGATAAACCCGCTGAATTTTTTTATAAAAATGCGATGATGAGTCTTTTAGTAAATCATTATTCATTTATAAATAATGTAGAAAAATTAGTTTCATTAGCGGCGGGTTGTGGTTATCCTAAAAATATACCAGTGCCTTTTTCTGAAAATGACTTTTGGAATGGTTTACCTGATATGAATTCTTATGGATATTCTTTAGCAAAAAAAAATTTAGTGATTGGTTCTTGGGCATATAATGAACAATATAATTTTAATCACACGGTTTTAATTCCTGCTAATCTTTATGGTCCTTATGACAATTTTAATTTAGAAAGATCACATGTTATACCCGCACTTATTAGAAAATTTTTAGAAGCAAAAGAAAATAACTTAAAAGAAGTTATTGTTTGGGGAACAGGTTCAGTAACAAGGGAATTTCTTTATGTTGATGACACCGTTCAAGCAATCATAGACGCAATGTCTTGTAATGAAACAGGACCTTTTAATTTAGGAACAGGTAAAGAAACATCTATAAAAGAATTAAACGAAACGATTTCTAACATAATTGGCTTTAATGGTAATATTGTTTGGGACTCAACAAAACCAGACGGGCAACCTAAAAGATTTTATAATATGGAAAAATTTAAAAATTCTTTTGGATACGTACCAAGTACTTCATTATACGATGGTTTATATCAAACAATTGAGTGGTACAAACAAAATAAAAATATCGTTAGATTATGATAACAATTGAGGACATATTAAATAAAAAAAATTTAAATATACCTAACCATATAAAAAAAATAAGGTTTGATATTGGTTTAAGTTATTGTGCACCAAATTCAACAATATGGTTAGACAATGATAATGAAACATTTGTTATAGGCATAGAAGCAAATAAATATGCAGTAGAAAGAATAAAAAATAATGGGTTTATTGCTAGACAAAGAAACCTATCATTTCCATATCCTCATAATAATTTTCATTATTAAATTTAGCAATTGATAACGTAGAATCACCATCAAAAATGAATTTTTATCACATGTCATCAGATGTTGGGGTGTCTTCTCTTTTAAAACCAACAGAATTTTTAGGTCATCAGTTTGGGGAAATGATTGAGGTTGATGTAATACCATTACATATGATAATGGATTTAATTGATTGGGGTAGATTTGATTATATAGAATTAGTTAAGATAGACACTCAAGGGAAAGATTTAGACATAATAAAAAGTATGGGTCATTATTTAAAAAAAATTGTTTATTTAAACTGTGAAGTTAACACTTTTAATCACTACGAAAATGCACCAAACCCTTATGATTATGATAATTTTTTGTTTGAGAATGGGTTTGATTTTGTTTTAAATAATTCTTTTGTTAATGGGGAGGTTGTTGATAAAACTTATTTAAATAAGGAATTTATTAGTTTAAAAGATAAAATAGATTATTTTGTATTATGATAAAAAATGTGTTAGTTACCGGTGGGGCTGGATTTATAGGTTCGCATTTAATAAAAAAATTAGTTAGTGAGGGACATAACGTAACTGTTATAGATAATTTAGAAAGGGGTAAAAAAAAATTTATTAAAGATTATTTAGATAAAATTAATTTTATTAATTGTGATTTAACAAAATATAAAAAAATAAAAAATCATTTTAAAAATATAGACGTAGTCTATCATTTAGCATCTAAAGTCGGAGGTATTGGTACATACATTAATAATCCATATGATGTAATTAGTACAAACATAAAAATGGATTTAAACGTTCTAAAATGCGTTTTAAAAAACAAAATAACAAAATATTTTTACGCATCTTCTGCACACGTTTACCCAAAAAATTTACAAAATACAATAAACTCACCATTAATAAAAGAAGAAGACGCCTACCCTTCAGATCCTGAGTTAACTTACGGTTGGGGTAAATTAATTGGTGAAAAAATAATAGAATCAGCAATAATTGAAAATCCTTGGTTAAGTGCTGGAATTGCAAGATTTATTGGGATATATGGTCCTAATCAAGATTATAATTTAGAAACCGGTTCAGTTATACCTGTTTTTTCTCACAGAGCAATAAAGTACCCCGATTTACCATTTAATGTTTGGGGTACAGGTAAAGAAACCAGATCTTATTGTTTTATTGATGACGCTATCGAATGTATTAATAAAATTGTGTCATCCATGGAAAAAAATAAAATTGTAGGACCATATAATGTTGGTAGTTCGTCTAAAGTGACTATTGAAGAGATAGCAAAAACTATTATTGATATAAGTGGTAAAGACATTAATATAGAATGGGATAATACTAAAAAAACAATTATATGGGGTCAGTGGTGTGATGTTTCTAAAATTGAACATGATTTAGGTTGGACATCAAAAACCTCACTTAAAGAGGGTTTACAAATAGTGTATAATGACATAAAATTTAGAGTATGAAAAAAGTGTTAATAACAGGAGGAGCAGGTTATTTGGGATCAACTTTAACTGAATATCTTTTAAATTTAAATTATGAAGTAACAGTATTAGATAATCTAATGTATAAACAATTATCTTTACTACATCTTTTTAAAAAAGATAACTTTAAATTTGTTTTAGGTGACGTTAGAGATAAAAATTTACTACAAAGTTTAGTATCTAAAAATGATATAATTATACCACTAGCCGCTATTGTTGGTATGCCGGCATGTAAAGCAAATCCTGAATTAACAGTTGAGGTTAATTATAAACAAATATTAAATATATTAGAAGTTTTAAACGGAAACCAAAAGTTAATACTACCTAACACAAACTCACAATACGGTTCATCTGAAAGTATAATAACCGAGGAATCTCCATTTAAACCATTATCCTTATACGCAAAAACTAAATGTGATGCGGAAGATGCAATGTTATTAAATGGTAACGGTGTTTCGTTAAGATTAGCAACGGTTTTTGGGGTGTCTCCAAGAATGAGAACCGATCTTTTAGTGAACGATTTCACATATAAAAGTTTGGTTGACGGGTATCTTGTTTTATTTGAATCAAGTTTTAAACGAAATTATATACATGTTCAGGATATCGCAAATACTTTTATTTTTATAATAGAAAATTATGAAAAATGTAAGGGTCAAGCATTTAATGTGGGACTCTCAAGTGCAAATCTTTCTAAAATGGAATTAGCCCAAAAAATAAAAGAATATATACCTAGTTTAGTTATTAAAGAAGATAATTTTAAAGAAGATTTTGATAAACGTAATTACATAGTTTCTAATCAAAAATTAGAATCTTTAGGATGGAAACCAAAACATAATTTAGATTACGGTATTAAACAATTAATCGAGACTTACCAATTAATAATAAATAAAAACAATTCAAACTTTACAAACTTATGAATAGAAAATATTTACCAACACTTAGTGAACTTATAGATAGATTAAGTATTGCTCAACTAAAAGAAGTTTTTATATCTGAACATAAAAAAGAGTATTCAGATGAAATTAAAGATATTGTACATGATATACAAGAACATATTAATGAAAATAAAACAGTAATTAACGCCGAAACAATAAGGGCAATTGTTGTTTTAAGTCAAATGAATCTTCACATATGGCATAACGAGTCTAATTATCGAAAAGGTATTAAAGACGGTAATAATTTAGAATTAACTCATGGGTTAAACGGTATTAGAAATACTTCAAAAAATAAAATTCAAGAAGTTGTTGATGGTAGAAAAGATTATAAAATCGATTGTTTAGCTGCCGACTTTAAAGATTGGGAAATTAGTTGGTAATGAGGGTTTTAGTAATTGGTGATGGATGTGATGACGTTTATGTTTATGGTGATTGTGATAGACTTTGCCCTGACGCTCCAGTTCCTGTTTTTATACCAAAACATTCAACAGTAGTTGGTGGAATGGCTATAAATGTTTTTAATAATTTAAAATCATTAGGGGTTGATTGTGATTTAATGACTAATAATAAAAAAATTTCAAAAACTAGATATGTTGACGACAAAACAAATCAAATGATAGTAAGGATTGATGTCGGAGAAGAAAATGTCGATAGGATTAATATAAGTGATATTAATTTTAAAAAATACGATTTTATTGTTATTTCAGATTATTGTAAAGGTTTTGTGACGGAATCCGACATTATGGAAATATGTTCTAAATTTAAAAATGTAATAATAGACACTAAAAAAATATTGGGTGATTTTTGTAAAAATGCCAAATTTATAAAAGTGAATGAATCTGAATTTATTAAATCTAAAGATTATATTAATTTAAATGATTTTAAAGAAAATCTAATTATCACTTTAGGTTCTAAAGGATGTCAATATAAAAATAAAATTTATCCAGTAAGTAAAGTTGAGGTTAAAGATCAGACAGGTGCTGGCGACACATTTGTCGCGTCATTTGTTGATAAATTTTTATTAACAAATGACGTTGAGGAATCATTAATATATGCCAATGAATGTGCAACAGTAGTTGTACAAAAAAGGGGTGTTTGTACAATATAAAATAAAAATATGACAAGAAGAAAAACAAACCAATCACAAACCGAAGAACAAGGTTCAAAACCTTTTACAAAAAAAGATTTTATTAACTCGGTAATCAAAAGAAAACAAAAAAGTAAATTTTTATCCGACAACCAAAAAGATTACTACGACATATTAGTAAGTAGTCAAATTACAATTTGTTCAGGACCTGCAGGTGTTGGTAAAAGTTACATAGCAATGAAAGCGGCTGTTGATTTACTTATGGACCCAACTAACACTTACGAAAAAATTATTATTGTAAGACCGGCTGTTGAAGCAGAAGAAAAGTTAGGTAGTCTTCCTGGTAATTTAGAAGAAAAATTAGACCCATATATTTTTCCATCATATTATCTATTAAATAAAATAATTGGAAAAGACGCTCGTGAAAAATTAAAAGATGCTGAAATTATTGAAGTATTTGCATTGGCATATATGCGAGGAATGAATATAGACAATTCTATTTTAATTTTTGAAGAAGCCCAAAATGCTACCCCAAACCAAATCAAATTACTATTGACAAGGATTGGTTATAATAGTAAATTTTTTATATCGGGGGATTTAGAACAAACTGACCGATATAAAGATAAAAAACAATCAGGGCTATACGACGCACTTCAAAGGTTTCAAAATGTCAATGACATTGGTATTTACGACTTCAGAAATGCTAAAAATGTAAGAAATCCACTTATTGTAAAAATATTAGAAAGGTATGACGAAGAAAATTGGGATTGAAGTCAATGGTGTTTTAAGAAATACTTTAGGTAAAATACGCCAAATTTACGAAAAATTTATGATTTCAAACAACTCTGAAGAAAAAACATTTATGTTGGATTCATCAGGAAATACTGAATCTATTGTTCAAAATGAACCCTTTGAATACAAGTTGCTAAAAAATGTGAATAGTTTAAATTTAATGTCCCATTTTGCTTTTAAATCGGAAGACGAACTATATAATTTTTTATATCAAGAATTTACAATGCAAATTTTTGGTCACGCAGAATCTACAGAAATGCATACTTTTCACACATTAAATGATGTATATCTCAAATATAGAAATAACAATGACTTTTTAATATTGTCAGATGAAATAGGTAAATCAAAACCTGCAACCCTTTTCTTTCTATCAAAGTTTGGTTGCCAATTAGAAAAAGTAAAATTTTATTCAGATACAACTAAAAATTCAATATGGGATGAGGTTGATATTTTAGTAACCTCAAATCCAAACTTAATTGATGAACACCCATTAGATAAAGTCATAATTAAATTCAAAACTGATTATAATAAAAAAAATAAATCAAAACACGAAATCAGTTCACTTAGTAAGTTAGATGAATGTTTACAAAAATTAGGAATATGTTAGAATTTTTAGGAGAACAGTATTATATTGACATACAAGAAATTGATAATAAAATTGCAATCCAATCTACTTTAGAATCAATGGAGGTTGATGGTAAAAATGAACCACAAATTAGTGTTTCTAAATGGGAAGTATATAAAAATTTAATAGATGTGGTTCTTTCAGAAAGAGAAGAACTTGATGAAAATTTAGGTATTCATAGCTCTAAAAATTTATCAATCCCTTTCAAATTCGCATTCAACACACTATTAATAAACAACATAATTAAAAAATTATAAAAAATGGAATTAGAAAAAATTAAAAAAATTGAAGCGTCGGTTGAAAAATTAGAAAACAAAACCGCAAGAATTTATTTCTTGGTGCAAGACACAAAAGGAACCCCAAAGGCCGGTATTGCCTACATTTACCAAATGGCTATGTCATTAATCAATAAAGGATTCAATGTTAAAATGATTCATGAGACTGCAGAATACCAAGGAGTGTCAGAATGGTTGGGTAAAGAATATATGGAAATTGAACATTTACCAATCGAAGGACAAAATTTACCTATTTCGCCTGAAGATTTTGTTGTAATTCCTGAATTATATGGTCATGTAATGGAACAATTAAAAAATTATCCTTGTGGTAAATTGGTATTGTGCCAAGCATATGATTATATGATGGAAACTTTACCTCCAGGAATTTCTTGGACAAACTATGGATTTTTAAAATGTATTACAACTTCTGAATTTCAAAAAGAATATATTCGTTCTGTTTTCAAAAGTGTTAATGTTGATGTTATTGAACCTGTTGTTTCTGAAATTTTTACAAAAAAAGAAAAACCATCAAAACCAATCATTTCTATTCATTGTAGAGAACCAAGAGAAACCGCTAAAATTATTAAAAGTTTTTATATGAAATACCCGCAGTATAGATGGTTTACTTTTCGTGATATGAAAAATATTAACCTAACTGATTTTTCTAAATTTTTGAAAGAATCTTTTGTTTCAGTTTGGGTCGATAGAGAATCAGGATTTGGAACTTTCCCAATCGAAAGTATGATTTCGAATACACCTGTAATTGGTTTGGTTCCTAACTTAAAACCAGAATGGATGGAAGAAAATAATGGTATTTGGACTTACTCATTTAATGAAATTATCGATATTTTAGCGAACTTTGCACAAAATTGGTTGGAAGATAACATCAACGAGGACTTGTATAACAAGATGACCGAAATAGGTAAAAAGTATCAAAATAAACCATCATTTGACCAAAAAGTTGAATCTCTTTTTACTGAATTTTTTGAAGTAAGAAAAAATATGTTTAGTCAACAATTGGAAAAATTAAAAATAACTGAAGAAAATTAAAAACATGGAAAATTTAGAAAAATTAGACGTATCCGTAATCTTACCAATAGATTCAGCAAAAAACGTTATGTTCGATGAATTGTTTACAAGAGCAATTACATCAATCAACACTCAAATGAAACCAATTAATGAATTGGTTATTGTGCATACCGATGAAGAGTTACTAAAAAATACTTTAGACAACTTTGATTTTAGTGGTCTGACTGTTACGTTAGTGGAAAACAAAAATGAATTTGACTTTCCAACACAAGTAAATATTGGAGTTAAACATGCAAAAAGTAAGTGGGTATCAATTTTGGAGTTCGATGATGAATACTCAACAATTTGGTTTAAAAACTTTAGCCGTTTTCAAAAAGCGTACCCTGAAGTTGATGCATTTTTACCTATTGTTATTGATACAGATGAAAAGGGCGTTTTTGTTGGTTTCACAAATGAAGCAACTTTTGCGGTAAGTATGAACTCTGAAATTGGATATTTGAATAACGACACTTTATTGAACTATCAAAATTTTCAATCGAGTGGTATGGTAATTAAAAAATCAACATTCGAAGATAATGGTGGGTTTAAATCAAGTATGAAACTAACTTTTGTTTATGAATACCTTTTGAGACTTACCTACAACTCTACTAAAATAATAACAATACCTCGGATTGGTTACAAACATATGAATTTGAGACCAGGTTCTATTTTTTGGAATTACAAAAATGGTGATAAAAAAATTACTGATGATGAGGTTAGTTTTTGGATTGAGTTGGCGAAAAAAGAACATTTTTTTACTTCAGACAGAAACATAAAATTTGAACCACAAAGTGTATAATGTTTTTGGATGGCCAAAATCCCAAAGAATTAGACGAAAAGCAAAAGACAAAAAAAAAAGGTAAAAATTACTTTGATGTAAGAGAGGAAGAAGCGGTGAAAGATTATATCACCGCCAAAACTAAATCAGAAAAAGAAGAAATATATAATAAATTTCTTAAAGAGCCGTTAGATAAAATGATTGATTCAATTATCAGACGTTACAAACTATATCGTAAAGATATGGAATATTCAGATTTGCACACCGACACTCATTCATTTTTAATGACAAAAGTCGATAAGTTCAAACCGGCAAAAAACAAAAAAGCATATTCATATTTTGGAACTATATGTAAAAATTACCTAATGGGACAAATACAAAAAGACCAAAAGGAAATGAACAGAAAAGTATCTTATCAAGATATTTCTGCGACTTTGGAAAATAGACCCGACATGGTTTATTATTTGGAGTTTGAAAAAATTGACGCAGAAAAAATTATAGACATTTTTATGGTTGATTTAAAAAATCATGTTAACAATACAACAATGGTCGAGGAAGAGTTTAAGTTAGGAAATGCCCTTATTGAATTATTCGACAACCACGGAAACATTTTCATTGGAAACAACAATAACAAGTTTAATAAAAACATTGTTTTGTTATCTTTAAGAGAAATGACAAATTTATCAACAAAAGAAATTAGGATTTACTTAAAAAAATATAAAATTTTATATATAAACACAATTAATAGAATAAATAATAACTAAGATTTATCTATTTATTTATTATGGACAGAAAAAGAAAAAAAGAAATTGCCCTTAACAAAGACTCAGTATTAGGGTTGATGCAAGAAATCTATAATGAACTTGTTGAACAGAGAGCAACTGCAATTAGGATACAAAATAAAATGTTAGGTCTATTGAAAGACTCAGAAGACATGACAGTTATTGGTCCTGTTATTAAAGAACAACAAAAAATTATTAACGATACAATAGAAAAAAAACTTAGTCTTTCTAAACTTCAATCAACTATATGGGAAAAATCTAACAATTCCAAGGAAGAAAACTTTTATTTATCCGATATGGACGAAAGTCTTTTGCAAAATTTAATACAAAAAGATATTAAACAAAATAACGATACAAATTTTAGTCTTTGATATGGCAAATTTAGACATCAATAAAGGATACGCGGACGCTAAAAGTAAAATTAGTGCTTATCAAACTGTTAAACAAAGTAAAATAGACGAACTAAAACAACAAAAAGAAAAGACCAAAGCAAGTCTTGATAAGAAAAAAAGCGAGGTTCAAAAAACAATTAATGACTTAAAAAAAGGAGTGGCGGACAAAAAAAAAGAAATCAAAAATGAAATCAAAAATCAATTAGAACAACTTTTAGATTTATTCAAATCGACTCTACCAAGTGGCGGCGGGCCTTCTTTGAAAATTTTAACTAATATTTTTTTAGAAGCCGCAATTAACACAAAATCTAGAATTCAAGAAGCCCTTGTAAGTGAAATAGTTTCAACAATAGGATGTTCAGAAGAACAATCTTATACCCCGAATCAACCAATTTATATAAAAGTCAATCAAGTTGATTTATTTAATATTTTAAAAAATTCGCCAACAGAAGAAGAGTATAAATTTTATTACGAAAAAAACACAACAAATAATGGGTCGGTACCCTATTCTATGAATAGAGAGTTATATAAAAGACTTCAAAACCCATCCCAATCTTTTTTGCAAGATACCACAGGCGGTAATGGTCAAACATATAAAGGAGCGTCTGCAGCACAAATTTTTGACATACAATATGTTCAAAATTACTTGGGCCAAAACAACCTACAGGTTACAGGTGATTTTTTCAAAGTTACTTTAAACAATCAAGTTAACAATAGAACAAGTGTTACTGATTTTTTACAGGATTACTACACAAGTATTGACATAATGCCATTTGATAATTTGGCGACAAATTTAAAAAACTTATTAAGCGGTTCATTTGATTTTTCAGCTGGTTTATCAAGTGACCAATTAAGAGAAGAAAGTAAATTTGAAAAAGTTTTAAAAAGAATAATGGGTATTTGCGAAGACCCAAATAAAAAAATTGATGTTGCTGGAACTTCAAAACTGAGTGACATTGATGAAATTGATGATTCATTTTTCGATGTCACAAATCAAGAGTTGATGTCTATTGAGCAGAAAATAAATAATACAGTTGCGGGTGTTATTGAATATGAGGGTTGTGAGGGAATCAAGTTACCTATCAATGTACTTGCAGATAGAAAATCACAAGAAGAAATTGTAAATGAAAACGTTGCTAGTAAAAAAATTGCTAAATTTCAAAAATCATTGGAAGATATGGCAAATGACCCAAAATGGAAATCCTTGATTCCAGGGCTTGGGTTGGATTTGAATATTTTATCTTTGTTACAAAGTAACATCATTTTAGGTTTACCACTTATGGTAATGAAAACAGTATTATCACCAAAAGTAATGTTGGGGTTTTTAATTATGGTAAAGGCGATTAAAAATGAAATATCATCTAAATTAGATAGTTTATATGATGACTTAACTAATTTTATGAAAACATTCAAAAAGTTTATTTTGAACTTTATGAAAAAAATTACAGCTATATTTGTTGAGGAGTTATTCAAAATTTTAAAAAAACAAATTAAATTATTAGTTGAAACAATACTTTTGGAAATAATCAAAGAGGCTAAAAATAAACAAATCAATATGTATGCAAATATTGTGTATATACTTTTAGTTATCGGTCAGGCGGTTGTTGATTTTAGAAACTGTAAAAGTGTAATCGATGAAATATTAAAATTATTGAATCTTGGTCTTTCACAATTAAATTTAGGGTTACCTCAGTTTATTTTAGCAGGTGCATCTTTGTTGGGTGGGGTATCAGACACGAGAGCTTTTTCTAACGTTTTGGAAGGCTTACAAGAAAAAGGGTTACCAACAGGAGGGGCTCCCGACGGTGGTCCAAATTTTATGAATTTATCTATGCTATCGATGATAAAAGGAATGAATCAAGAACAGGCGGCAAATGGTAAAACAGAAATTTTTATTCCACCATTGACAATGACACCAGCCGGTATAACTTTACCATCAAAAGGTCATGGAAAATCATACTAAAGTATCAATAGAGCAAGTGTTAGAAATATTGTCTAACTATAAAAATAGCCCCAACAAAGACTTGATATTAGTTTTAGATTTTTTATATGAAGATTTTGAAAAAACAAAAGATTTAATTTTAAAATTGACTCATCATTTAGACACAACGGAAACTAGTTACAACAAAATTTTGGAGGAAATAAACAAAAGAACAAATAATAGATAATGTCAAACCAAATTCCTTTAGAAAGTAGTCAAATAATTTTTTTTGGTATCTGTATAGATAATCAAGACCCACTTATGCTTGGTAGAATTAGATGTTTTCCAACCCAAGAAAATATCAAAGCCATGGAAGGAACCAAACAAGGGTTTAATGAAAAAAGCAAAAGCACATTAAATGGACCTTGGGGAGAGAAAGACCCGTTTATATTTTTACCTTTTTTACCGTATTTTGTAAACCAAGTTCCAAAAAAGGGTGAGGCAGTAATGATAATTTATTTTAACAATCAATTAACAAAAGGTAGAAATAGATTTTATTTAATTGGGCCTTATTCTTCACCAACTATGATTGAAAATGAAGACCACAGGTCTTCGAGAACACATACTGATGCAGGACATACTAATTCAAGAGATAAGTTACCAAATATCAAAGACCCATATTCAAAAGAATATCCAAATAATAAAAATGCGGGAGTTTTTCCTGAACCTGAGGATATATCAATAAATGGTAGAGGGACCGCCGATTTAGTTCTAAAAAACAATGATTTATTATTAAGAGCAGGAAAACACAAACCTTTTAAAACCGGAGAAATTCCAGAGTATGATGATAATAGAGCCTTTATTCAACTATCTAAATTAACAAATAAATTGTCATACGGCACACCTGAATCTTACACTAGATTAGAAAGACAAGAAAAACAATTAAAATATTTGGTTGAGTATGATGTATATAATCCCGAGAGTGCCCCTCAAGTTTTTCAAGGAGATGTGACAATTTATCAATTACCTGATAAAGAATCGAGGGAAACAAAAACAAGTCAATTTGAGTGGGACACAGATATTACAGGAGTAACATTATCTAAAGTAAGAATAATTAAAATAGATCAACCATTGGGTATTGATGATTTTTCAAAATTTGTATCAGACCAAATAATAACATTGAAAGATAACCCAAGTTTGATTATTTCAACTTTATCATCAAGTGCCACTGTAAATCAAAATAACGACATATCAAATGAGTTACAGTTTCCATTTTATTATAGACCTTCAAAAAGAATTAGAAATATTATAAAAACATTACCAAGTCAAAATACCATAACTGATTTTACAAACATGAATCAGTTAATGTCAAAAGTACTAATTACAACAACTGATATTTCCCCAGGTTATGGTTTAGTTTTGGATAGAAAAGTAAGTCCCGAAATACCATTTTTACCAAAAAAAGAAGTTTTTACACCAATTAATTCAGAACAAGTTGATAACACCGTTGGGTTAATTGGGGCATCCCAACTTTATTTATTATCACATGACACAGAAAAGCCAGGAAAAGGTAAGATAACTCTGACTGGAACAGTTTTGGGAATTACATCAACACAAATTTTTGATGAAATAGAACCAAAAACATCATCTGTTGTTAGAGGTGAAGAGTTATTAGAATTATTAGAATCAATAGTTGGGTTCTTAGTTAGTCATGTTCACCCTTACCCATTATTACCACCATCCGGTGTTTCATATGATGGAACAAGTATAGACGATTTAACAAAAAAAATGTTAGAAGCATATCAAAAAGTTTTAAACAGCAATATTCGAATTAACTAACTATTTATATATAAAATAGTTTAATGTCAATTTACAGGTCATATTTCGATAAAAGCAACACAATAATTCAAAATAGTTATACAAATACCGGTAGAAACCCAATTGTGGAGTTATTTTACGGGCGTGTAGATAATTTAAGCGCACCAATAGGATTTAGTCGTTTTATTTTCAATTTAAATACGAACAACCTTGAATCAAGAATTTCAGATAAAATTATTACTTCAGGTTGTGGTACAAACTTCACACACACTCTTCGTATGACAAATACATCATACTTTGATGAAAGTCTAATTAATGATAAAACATCACAAGGTAGAAGAAGAGCCACTTCTTTTGATTTAGTATTATTTAGAATACCTAAAACATCAGGCACCACAGGACTTCCTCAAAATTGGGATAGTGGTGTTGGTTATGATTACTTTGATTACCAAGTAACAAATCTTAATGATAGGTCATTTTCACAAAGACCGTCAAATTGGTACGAAGCAACAATTATAAGTGGGTGGAGTCTTAATGGTATTTACGATAATACAAATTCGCAAATTGGTGGTTTTAGTGGTTTAAATTATTCAGCATTAACAATAGTTGACACCCAACATTTTGAATTTGGAAATGAAGACATTGAATTTGACATGACAAATGAAATAAACAACATTTTAAACGGGTCATTAACAGGTGTCACGGGTTGGGGTATAGCATTTTACCCTGAAGTTGAAAACATAAGTGGTATGACTGAAAATTATTCTGTTGGATTCTTTTCTCCACACACTCAAACATTTTACGAACCTTTTTTGGAAACTAATTACAATGATTTAATTATTGATGATAGAAATAAATTTTATTCAGGAAATAATAACGAACTTTATTTATATGTTTATGAAAACGGAATTGCGATTAATTTAGACGCACTTCCAACGGTAGACATATTAGATTTAAACCAAAACCCACTCTCTGGATTTACAGGGATATCAACATGTCAAGTAACAAAGGGTGTTTATAAGTGTGATATAAATAATTTAACAGCATCTACAACTCCTTGTTTATTTTATGATGTTTGGAAGGGATTAACGGCAAATACCACATCAATATCAGATGTAACTTTAGAATTTGCACTACTACCTAAAAATGCTAATTTTCAAATAGGGTCAGTTACACAACAACCAAAAATATACGGGTTTGACTTCAACGGAATTAGACAGAACGAAAAAGTAATTAATACTGATATAAGAAAAGTTAACGTAATAATAAAACAGGCATACTCATCTAATACGCCACTCACAACTGTCGAGGCGTACTATAGAATTTATGTTAGGGAAGGTACAAGTACCGAAGTACAAGTACAAGATTGGACAAGAGTCAATGAGGTTCCTGATGGATTTTATTTCATTTTTGATACCACAGATAAAATACCAAATGAGTATTTTGTTGATATTAAAGTTGTTAGTGATAGAAATGTTGATACATATAAAAGAGAATTACAATTTCAAATAGTAAATAAAAAATAAATCAATATATTTATATATAAAAAAATAAATCGAGATATTTATAAATAAAAAATTATGCCGACAACAGCCTGTACCAATAATTATTATAACACGGTAGTTACCGGTTATCTTCCCGGCACAGGGAGCACCGTGGGAAGTATTGTTACTTTTAATACTCCTAAACCTGAATGGACAGATGGTGATTCACAAAGAACAATACAGTGTAATGCGGTTTCTGTTGGTGGGTTTAATGGACTTAATTCTTAATTAATATGAATTTAAATAGAATTATTAAAAAAGTTTTGATGGAAGAAAGTGATAATCATTCTTCTCGTTATATGTTTTTTTCAAACTTAGAACAAATGAAACGTCAATGTGAGATGTTATTAGATATGGATAAAGAAAAAATTGAAAATATCTTAGAACATGGACATGATTGGGCTCAGGACCATATTGCAGAAGCAAAAAATAATATGGACCAAGTATTCGATTTTATTATGAATGAAACAGATGCTGATGATAACGACTATGAAGAAGAAGACGATACGTTAGAAGAAGGTAGGAAAAAAACGGGAACTAAGTTATGTGCTAGAGGTAAAGCTGCCGCCAAATCTAAATTTGACGTGTACCCAAGCGCATATGCAAACGGATATGCAGTTCAAGTGTGTAAAGGAAGAATGCCAGGTTTAGATGGTAAAAAAAGGTGTTCAGGTGCGTATTGTTAGATAGACCTTAATATTCTATTTATAATATTTTCTAAGGACTCATTTTGGGTCCTTTTCTTTTTTGGTTTGTATGAAGTCATTATTGGTTTTTGACCTTTACCAGTTTGTGTATCTTGTTTTTCAGCCATTCTTTTTTGTTGACATGCCGCTCTTTTTTCAGAGGTACTCATTTTACCCGCAACTCCGACCGCTCTACATTTTGGATAAGAACCTTTGGAAGTATCACTTCGTCCACAGGGAGGATGTTTGCCATCTACTTTTCTACAAATATCAACCCAAGGGCCTTTTGGTTGTGAAGAGCCTTTAGGTTTCTTTTTTTTCCCAAACCAAACGGCTAAATCTTCATTTAAAACGATATTGTCAAGTTCAATCCATTCGTTTATTGGTACTATTTTTTTATTTTTACCTAAAGTTTGATTTATTATTCCTCCATCCTCATCATTTGGTTGGTGGTGTGACTTATTATATTTTGAGATTTTACGTGATTTTGCTTCCAATTTTTTAACATTTTTTTTATGCGAGTTCAAAGTTCCGTCATAACTATCGTATTCTAAATCCGCATTAAAAAAATCTGAGACTTTTTTAGTAAATGGACCCAAAGAAGTATTATCCCAATCTACTTCACCCATAGTTAAAGGGCCATTATAATAACCAACATACCTTGATGACGTTAATTCATTTATTATGCCCTTGACTATTCTACTGATGTTCATCTCCTTTTTTCTAATAAATATCTGTATATTGTTAAATGTATGTGATAACCAACCAAAGTTAGAATTCCACATGTCTCAGCCCAAAATAATCCATCAAATAAAAAAGGAGACAATCACTTGTCTCCTTTGTAGGTTATTTTGAGGTTTTGATTATCTCAATTCTCTTAAATCGAATGTTCTAACCCCGTCTACAGTAATTCTACCATAGAACCTGTTGTTCACCATCTTCTTCGCATATCTGGTCATAATACCTTTGATTGGTGTGAAGTTGAATGGGTTGTACATTGTAGGTGTCAATTGTAGAGGAACATACGGTGCGTAAACGTACCCTGTGTCTAACAATGAAGAACCTTTGTGACCCAACAATACTGTATTTGGTGGGAAGTAAGGATCTCTATACACTTGGTATCTTCCTGCTAATGTACCAACTCTTTCAATACCCATATTGTATTGGTCTTGCTCAGGAGAAGCGTTTGATACGTGGAAGTACTCAAGGTCATCAAAGATTGCAGAAATCTCAGAAGAAACAACAATCCAGTTAGCTCCACCTCTTAATGTAGACTTGTGGATTTGTGCTGAAATTTGGTTGATTGCTGTAATCAAAGTCTGATTCCAATCTTTTTGTGTGTATTGAGTTAATGGATTTGCAGAAGTACCTCTTTTCCATCCGTTGTAATCCCATCTTAGGTTCCAAGCCGCACCTTTTCTAAGGTCTCTCAAGATTTCTCTATCAATTTCAGCCGCCACTTGCTCAGACAATAAAGCCGTAAGTTCAGCTTCAGCGTCGATGTTATGGAATGCTGAAACGTCTTGTGCCAATTCAGGTGACCATTGTGCTCTTAATTTTCTTTCAGTTACAGAAACAGTTACTGATTCTAAATCAAAAGAAACCTCACCAATTTTATCTTCAAATTCCAATTCTTCGTATACTCTAAAAGTACACGTGAACTGAGTACCAGCAGATGCATCACCTGCAACACCTAATGTTAAACCTGAATAGCCGTCAAGTGATGCCGCTCCAATTGAACAAGGTTGTTGAAGGTCAACTTCTAGGTAAATATCACCAGTAGAGTCGCATATATCATCGTATGCGCCACCGTTTCCTGGGTATGTACCACTGTAAAACGTTGTTGATTGTTGTGAACCATATTCTACAATCCCTTTACCGTATTTTTGAGTAACAACTCTGAATAGTAAATCACCAGTACCCATACCTGAGAATGCTCCAGTAGAAACTGCGTTTACTCTTAAATCAGAAAGGAATGACTCATTGTCCATTTCTTGTCCATCGGGACCGATTAATTTTCCAGCGCCTGCTGAAGAAAAACCTGACATAACGATTAAGGCTTTTCTAAAAACAGGACCACCATTGGCTCCCGTAGCAGCAACTGTACCACCAGTTAAGGTGTAAGCGGCTGGTACTAAGTTACCATTAGACCATGCAACTGTAGTTGCGCTCTTAGTTATACCAGAATATCTACCTTTTGAATAGTCAAAAAGACCTGCAGGGTCTAATCCTGGTTCAGTTCCTTCATAAAATCTATCATAAAGATTTTTACTTCCATCATTATAACCAGCATTTGCGTTTTGACCTGTATTATTTGGTGAACCAATTGGTGCGTAATGCTCATTACCTGTATAAGATTGGATTTTAGGTACAAAGTAGAACAATTTACCAATTGGTAAGTTCATAGCCTGTACAGAAACTAAGTCATTAGCTAATAATTTAGAGAATACTCTTCTTACTATAGGAAATACTACAGTTTCGAAAGAACCTGAACTATCTGTTGATGCTGCTTCATTGATTAGGTGAGACGCTTGGTTTTCATATAACTGTGCCATGTTCTCTTTAACGTGTCCTCTAAGACCGTCTAGGAATCCTAATCTATCCCATTTGTTAATTGTATCTTCTTTGATAACTTTAAGGTGCTTAAGACCAATATTACCAACAAGACCTGATTCTAATAATGCTCCCATTTTTTAATTTTTTTTAGAGTTTATTTTTATTTTTTTTATTTTATTTTATTCATTAAATCCTTCATTCTCATAAATTGAGGATTTTCATAAGCTTTAGATTCAATCAAATTAGTCGCTGAACCATTACTTGGGGTTTTAATAACTTTTTTAGTAATTGATTCAGTCATCACTGAACTTGGTGTGTCACCTAATTCTTCTTTGATTGATTTATAAAGTGATTTTGATTCTTTCAAAGAGTCTACATTGTCGAATCTTCTAAGAATATTGATTTTTTCTTGTTTTGTTGTTGAGTGTTCGGTAAACAAACGTGTGGCGTATGCTAAGTTTGAATTAAAAATCGCAACTTCATTTAATTTATTTCTAAAAAAGTCTAAAGCTTTTCTATACTCTTCATTTTTTTCTTTCAGAGTTTCAAATTCATAAGACTCGTAAGTTAAATTTCTGTTTGGAGTAATCGCCTTTCTTAACCCTCTACCTTTTTTCGAACCATTTCCATAAGTTCTAGCGGCTTCAGCAGTTTCTGCATCATCATCCTTTTCTTCACCCATCCAACCGTCTGAGATTTCATCCTTACCTGTTTCAGTGACTCCATATTTTAATTTTTTAGGGTAAATGTTAGATTTTAATTTACCAATTTTACCTTTTGCTTTAAAAGCCTCAACAACATTCTCGTATGATTCTTGGTCGATTTCATAAACTTGGTCATCCATTTCGTACACATCTTCGTCCATATGACCCATACCTTCGTACACATCTTCGTCCATATGACCCATACCTTCGTACACATCTTCGTCCATATGACCCATACCTTCGTACACATCTTCGTCCATATGACCCATACCTTCGTTATAGTCAAGTTCTGACATACCTCCCATCATTGAATCATCTTCAAAAACCAATTCGTATATTGTATTTTCTGCCATTGGTTCAGTTTGTTGTTCAACTGGTTGTTCAGTTGGTTGTGGTGTTGGTTCTTCTGCCGCAATACTAATCAGATATTCTGTATTAGCTTTACCATCTTTCAAATGAATAAAGTCACCATCTTTTTTGATAATAAATCCATCTTCGTCACCCATTGCCGCAAAAACTTTCATAAGTTCTGGCATTGGTGCTGATGTCATATCAAGTGGTGGTAATTCTTGTTCTGCTGGTGGCATTTCACCTTCACCGTTATCGGCACCTGCTTTAGGTTGTTGTGTTACAACTTCTTCTTCAGCAGACACTTCTTCTTCGCCTTCTTGTTCTGGTTCTTGTGGTTGTTCACCACCTTGTGCTTGTTCTTTCAAAGACCTTTTGGAACCTAAAATTGATTCCCTTACTAATTCGCCGATTTCTTCCTTCATTGTAGAAGCAAGTATTCCTTTTGCATTTTCACTAATCGCATCTTCGATAGACTTCATTTGTAAAAAAGCCTCTTCTACTAACGACTCTGATTTTCTATTACTCATTAAAAAGCATTTGTATTTGCGTTTATTTATCTAATAAATATATAGACTTTGTAAAAAATTTAATTTTATCTTAAAAAAGATGTAAAAACAAAAAAGGTCCCTTGTGGGGACCTTTTATAAAATCAAATAAAAGTTACTCAATTACTTCGTCAATTTTACTTTCAACAATAGCAGTTATTCGCCAATTCAATGTATAAGTCTCATAAACTTTTGAAACTTTAGCTTCCACATCTGTTGGTGAAAAACCTTTAACAAGTTTTTCTTCTCTCATTTTTTTAATTTTACCTGTGTTGTCATCAAGCATGTCGGTTGTGATTTTTGCTACAAAATACTTCTCATTCATTTTATTAATATTATTTACCTAAATAATTAGATAATCTTTTCATTAAGTCAACAGATTTATCTAATCCTCCCATATTTGAATTAATATTTTCAGATTCAGATAATTTTTCTTCGTAATTTGGTCTATCTTCTTTGTTTAAGTAAAGATATGCACCAGGTGTAGATGGTGAAGAAACTAAGTCAAAACAAATTAACTCAAAATCCTCTTGAACTTCATTTTCGTCTCCTTTTTTTACTAAAGACCCGACTCCACGAGACGATACGCCCATTGTGACACCTTGTCTCATGAGGTTTGCAGCTACATCACCCTTTGATGTAACTATTCCTCTTTCGTGAAAACCTGGACTTGTTAATAATTTTATCTTACCCATTAAAATATTTCCTTCCCACCAAGTTTCAGTAATTAAATGTGATACCCTATCCAAATCAACTAAAGATGACTCAGGGTGATTCAATTCTGAAATAGACATTCCTCGTTTGATTACGTCTTGGTATTTTTCAGCCTCCCTTTTTAATATTTTTTCTGGATAAATTCTACCATTTCTATTTGGAACGCCGTGTTTTTGAAGTGTTGCGTAAAACACGAAAGGTTTTGAATGGTCGAGTTGACCATATGATTCTCTAATAATACTTTGGTTTCTTGGCTCGTTGGGATTGATGATTCCTGCATCCCACTCAACAAGAATTCCTTTACCTGTGTCGTTAGGTCCTAAAATTCTCATAATATTTTTTTATTATAAATATTATATTTCTTGTGTTTCTGCCAATTTTGTTTTACTTAATGTAAAATAAATTGAATTTTTTAAATCATCTTTATAGATCGAAGATAAAATATTTTTAATTTTTGACCTTAAAATAATTGATTTAAAATCGTAAATATCGTTGTGAATAAAAAGTGTTATTTCTAAATTTAAAAAACTTTTTTTGTTTTTTTGAAGTCCACTTGTTCTTAAATCCAAATCTACAATATATTTTTTTTCGAAAATTTTGTGGTCAACAACTTCTAATAAGGTGTGTAAAATTTGTCTTTTTATGCTTCCTGTGATGGAAACCCAATTTGTGTAGTCTTCATTTGGTTTAACCCATGTTTGAAAAATTAGATAAATTGATTTTAAATTTTTAGAATCAACTGTTCCATATTGACATTTTGCATCATCAAAAATGTTTAATTTTGATGTTTTTCCTTTCTTCATTTTTCATATGTAAGATGTTTATTTTTATAAAATATAATAATTAGAATTAAATTTGTCAAAGCTCGAAAAAATTCATATATTTATATAACTAAAAGGAAAAAATTTATGATTATTATTGAAGTGAAGAAAGGAAATATTGAACAGGCCTTAAAACAATATAAATTTAAAATTTATAAAACAAAACAATTAGAATTTTTAAGAGATAGACAAGAGTTTGAAAAAAAATCTATTAAAAATAGAAAACAACAAAAAAAAGCAATTTTTATTCAAAAAAAACAAAATCAATTCTTGTCTTGATTTTCTTCTGTCTTTTTTTTGTGAGTAAAAAAATCAACGGATGTAAGTCCTAATGTTCCAAATGATAACAACCCAATAGTTTGTATAAGTATTACAGGTGCTACATATTTTCCGCAGCTAAATAGCGATACAAATAAAGCAACAATCAAAGAAATACTACACAAAAGACCTATAAATCTTTTGGATGAAATTTCACCATTAGCTCCTTCCATCATATTTTTAAAAAATTTTATCATAATCCTTCTTGAAGTTGTTTCAACTTGTAATAGTTATAAAAATCTATAGGTGAGTTTTGTATTTTATCTACGGTTTTTTCTATTGTGTCTTTGAAATCTTTTTCGTTTGATTCATTCAATTTTATTTTCAAACTACCAACTATAGACTCTTTTAATCTTTCCATTCTTAATTCTAATTCATCTTTAGGAATAGAAACAATTTCTGTTATTTCATTTCTTTCACTTTCAGATAAAGTAGAAATTTCATCGTTCAATTTTAAATTTGCAACTTTAATCATAGTTTCTAAAGGTAAATTAATTGATTTAGAAACTATTTTTTCTTTTTTAGCCGAAGTAAGGATTTTAGAAATTTGTTTTTTTGATTCTAAAATAGATTCTAAATTTTTGATAGATTTGTTATATATAACCGTATCAATTGTTTCGTATTTATTGTTTGGGTTATTATGTAAATCAATCGCATCAATCCAAGAACCAACTTTACTTAGGACTTTTGAATTATTTTCAATTAAAATTTGTGAATATTCTATAGATTCATTTACATAGTCGTTTACTAAATCCACAGACATCCCTTTATTTTTATTTAAATCGTCATATATATAATACAATTCTGCAATATCTTTATTTTCTAATACTATAGTTCTGAATTGATTAGAAAAATATTTGAACTCTTTTTTACCATATAAGTTGATAAAAGTCTCTTCAATTTTAGTTTTTATTTCACCAAAAGCCGCCATAATAATTTTTTTATAATAAATACTTACTTATTTAATAAGTTTTTTATTTTATCATCTATTTCATTCAAAGACACTCTACCTTTTGATAAGTCTAATGTGTTATCTTTATCAAAAAGTGTATTTTCTAAAATTAAATTCAAATCATTTTTGTTAAAACTTTCAGGGGTAACTCCCCCTCCAGCATCAGGTGGTGGCGGCGGTGCCCCTCCCGCATCAGGTGGTGGTGGCGGTGCCCCTCCTCCTTCTTCTTCAGGTGCCCCTCCTCCCTCAGGGGTAACTCCCCCTCCAGCATCAGGTGGTGGCGGCGGTGCCCCTCCCGCATCAGGTGGTGGTGGCGGTGCCCCTCCTCCTTCTTCTTCAGGTGCCCCTCCTCCCTCAGGAGCAGCTCCCCCTCCTGCGGCCGCTTCATCTTTTTTACCATATAGGGAATCAAGTGTATCAAACAATCCTGTTTTTGTGATTACTTCAGCGGTTTTACCTAACTCGGCTGATACTGCCCTTTCAATTCTTTGTTGTTGTAAATCAAGTCTAATTTCATCATCAGAAAATCCTAAAATGTGTTTTTTGGCCCAAGATGCTGATACTGGTGCAACACTATCTTGAATTGGTGCAACGGCATCTTTGAATAGTGTAATTTTTTCTTTCCACAATTCAATTCCAAGAAGGTCTGATTGTTTTGATGGATTTGTAAGGCCAATAGTAAAGTTTGTTAATTCATCTTCAAACCCTAATAAAAATAAATGAATGATGGCAATTTTATTCATTTCTGCAATCATAGATTTTTGAATTCTATTAATTGTTCTTGCAAATCTAATATCAAGAAGTGACAAATTCTTACCATCACCTACAGCCTCCTCAAATCCAAGATAAGCCTTAGGAATACGAAGAGCCGTAACTAATTTCTTTTGGATATATTCAATATCTGCAATTTCCGCTAAGTTTGTACCACCTGGTAAAGTCTCTATTGGATTTGTGGTGGTGGTATCTCTTACAGGGATAAAGTAATCTTGGTCTACTGCCATTTGATTGTATCTCATATCGACATTTCCTGTTTTTTGGTCAACAATTTGGTCTCTTTTAAATTTGTTTGCAACCCTTTGAACGTAACCATCAACATCTTTATCGTCCATGTTACCAACAAATACTTTAAAAACCCTTCTTTCAGGTGCTCTTGAAACGCGATATATTAACATCGCATCTTCAGATAATAAAAGTTGTTTCCAAATACGACGAGCTTTTTCTAACATTGAAGTTCCGTATGGAAGTTTTCTATCATCTCCTAAAATTCTAAAATGAGCAATTTCCCATGTATTAAATTCCATGTTTTTTTCTTTCCATGTGAATTTTAACGCATCATTTTCAATCTCTGCTGAATACTTTTCAGGTTGAAATTTCATACCCTTTTCTAAACGCTCAATTTGAATGTTTGGTAATTGCTGACAACCAACAACACCTCTTTCTGGGTCCAATTTTAAATAAACAAAATTATCACCAAACTTACAAGTATTTCTAACCCACATTGGTAGATTGGTGTTAATATCCAACTTATTGTTAAATAAATCTGTTAATACCGATTTAATTCTTTTTGATTCTGAATAAATTTTAAGAATATGTCCATCTTTATCGGGAGTTGTTGATTCTTCAGCATAAATGTCTAATGCTGCAGAAATTTCTGGCGTATTATGTGAAAAAATAGAATCTGTTGCAAAATTTTTATATCCTGGAACCGTTAAATCATAAACAGGAACAACACCGTAAGGTTCAATTGATAATATTTTGTGGTTTAGATTAATTACACTATTTTTTGCTCTTGCGGTTGAATATGGAGATTTTTTAATTCCATAAGCCATTAAAAAAGTATTCCAATCATTATATCCATTCGATACAATTTCTCTTTGTAATTTTCGATAAGATATATTTAATTCTTTAGACGTTCCTTTTAAAGTTTTAATTTTTCTTGCCGTTTCAATAATATTATCCCAACCAATTTTTATATATGTCGGATTTTTGTCACCACTACGTCTTCCACCCCAAACTAATTTTCCTTTCCTTTTTGCAACTTCTGACATTTTTTTTCTGTAATCAGGGTTAGACCACAATTTTTCGTTATTTATTTTTGCATGATATGCTCTGTGTTCTGACACTTTCATTACTTGTAAATTTTCAGGTAAGTTATTTTTACCATTAAAATCTATATGATGAACTTCTTCGTCTTTATTTATTTTTTTATCATAAAACCATTCAGCGATTAAATTATGTTCGGAAATCCATCCATTGTGTCCTTCATCTGAATTACAGGTATAAACCCAATTATATTTTTGATTATTGAAGAATGATTTACGATAAAATGGCATCATTGAATCTCCAGGTTTTAAGTTCATAACTCTTTCAAATGAACCATCTCTTTTCATAAATTGGTGCTCCCAAGTTGCAATAATAAAACTTTCATCGTCAAAAGTAATCTTATAAGTCATTTCATCTCTAGTGTAGTGTGCATTTCTTGCAATTGCGGGAACCACTTTTTTAAGATTGTAATCGTAAGCATAAGTAATAAATTCATAATCTCTACCTTTTTCCGCTAACTCTTTAATTGTTATAAACCCGTTTGGAGTTGCAATTTTAGTGTCACCGGCTAAACAATATTCCATCGATTCGTAATCATAATATGACGCCATTCTTGTTGGTTCATAATATACTGCCTGTTGATATAGATTACTTTCAACTTTTTGCCATTGTTGACCAATATACATGGTCTGCTGAGCTTGTAATTTTTCTCTTTCGTAATCTTGTTTGTTTGGTGTTTTTAAAAGTTCTTTTTTATCAAACTTAAAAACAGGTGACTGCTGGTCAACCGTTGAATTTGGACCAAAAACTTTACCTAATCTTTGCCAAACTGTATATTTTTCTTCTGCCATTTTATTTTTTAAAATAGTTAATTTTATAATATTTTAAACTCTTCTGTTACCAAACAACCAAGAATAATTTTCGTAATCACTTTTTGTTGGTCCTGAATATGCTCTACTATTATACATATCAGTTTGTGCTGGTATTGAAGGATTAAAATTTTGTGAAGACTCTCTAAACATATTTTTATCAGTCGTCCAAGAGTCAATCATTGCTTTTGCCTGTTCTGTGGCCTTTTCGAGTTGAGCAAAAGATGACTCACCAACATAAATTGCCATAGCCATCGCCATAATCAAGTCATCGTGTTGCCCTTTTTGGTGGTCAGGTCTACCATTAACATAAACAAAAGTGTTAAGTTCATTAAATAACCTCTGAGACCTTACGGCAAACCCAAATCTCAAAGCCTCCTCAAACGCCTGAACAATAAGAACCCTTTTTGAGTTAAAATTAATTCCTGGTATTTTTTCATTTTGTTTTGGGTCCCATTTCCATTTATCTGCTGGGTTTATTCCATCTATATATAAATTTTTATATCCCAACTCTTGTAACTTTCGTGACGTTGCAACACCCATTCCACCTGTAATGTCTGTAACAATGAATGCATTATATATTGTTGCCCATTTATAGCTTATTTCTGCAACAATATCAGGTGGAACTTTTGCAATATACTCTAAAACTTGCTCTCTCTCGTCAAAATCAATAATAATAAATGTTGTAAAGTCTTCACTATCACCTCTCGAAACATCCATTCCCATTATGTATTTGTGGCCAGCAATCGGTTCTTTCCACTGCCACAATGCACCACCCAGAAATTTGTTTTCTGGTTCTTTAATAAAGTTTTCTTTTATTTTTTTCATTGTTTCACGAGGTATTACGTTATCTCCTGAACCTAAAAAATTACACTCCAACTCTTGTGATATTTTACGTTTGTCGAACTTTAATTTTTTTGACATCGATTCGAACCAAGAAGAATAAGCTTTATAACCTTGTTCTAATTTTTCTTTTATTTCCTCGAAATTCCTATCGGACACTTTTATTTTTGAGTAATCTAGTGTAATTTCATTATCTTTATAGTCACTTCTGTTTAACATATAATGAATTATATCATCACATTTAATTAACTTTAAATCTTTAGAATATCTTGGGTCACGAAACCAAAACATTTCAGTGATTTTGAAGTCATTCATTCCTTTTACGGCCTGAGCATAAATTGAATAGTAAATTCGGTCAAACCCGTTTGGAGTAGAAATTACAATAACTTTACCACCTGTAGATAGAGACGCCATACAAGCAGACCAAAAATCTTCGTCGGCATCAATATAAGCAGCCTCATCAAAAATAAGAATTGTTGGGGTATATCCACGTAAAGCATCTTTTGATGTTGCAACAGCCTTTACTTCACAACCATTACTTAATTTGAAATGTCTTGCCGCATTTTTTTCAACTGAAAATCCAACTCCTAACCAAGAAGGCCACTGTTCGACAAAAGCTCTAACTTTATTTGCCATTTCAACAGCGGTGTCAAGTTTGTTTGCAATAATTAGAATTTTTTCAGGTTTTGATTTTTTAGCAAAAACCAATCTTTTAGAAGCCCAAGCCGATGTAACGGTTGACACACCGGCCTGACGATATTTTAGTGCTATATTTTCTTCAGCAGAATCGTAGTCTTTTACAAGAGTAACTTGGTCGTTAAATAATTCTAATGGGACGTATTTAGATTGTGTGTTGTCGTAAGTTTGCAAATATGTTTTAAGTGCGTATGGAGTATCATTTACACACTTAGCATACTCTAATAATATTTGTTCTTTCGATAACAACATCCATTTTTAAATTCTGTTTCTATAGTTTCTTAAAAGTTCTTTTTTTGTAAAGTGTGGTGGAATATGTTTTTGAATAATGTTTAAAATACTTTCTTCCAAATTACCTACTTCTTCTTCACAAGTGCCATAAATAACTTGTTCTTCATTGGATGGCATTTTATTTGAAACAAACTTTCCCCAACTACCATC
>Ga0194123_10001240_pt1 | contig 39872 bp, 44 predicted proteins | sample TA2MahsurfametaG_5_FD_155479 | JGI IMG/M metagenome (GOLD analysis project Ga0194123, IMG submission 155479) | Freshwater microbial communities from Lake Tanganyika, Tanzania - TA2015023 Mahale A surface | ecosystem: Environmental > Aquatic > Freshwater > Lake | place: Tanzania: Lake Tanganyika... | reverse complement strand
AGCCACGCTCGGCAACCCGATCCACGCCAGTGCTGCCACAAGCCCGGTGGCCAATAACCGCTTCTTCATAAGGCTCTCCCCCTAATAGGTCGTACGGTCTACTAGGTCATATAGTACAGCGTACGGCGCAAAGGTCAACTGGGCCAGGGTGAACACTTCGCTAACGGCGGGCGAGGTTCAGGGAGATCTTGGGCCCCACCGATAAGCGGAGAGGACTCCTAAGCGTCAGCCCGAAGTAGACGGTTCCTCAGTAGTGGCTTCACCTTCAGTGCCATCACCAGAATCTTCGTTACCGGCTGGCCAGATGCGTGGCCACAGATCCTCGTATGACGGAATCTCGCACTCAACGTCTGAAGTAACAACTTCGGCCTGTGTCTCGGTCTTTGCGCTTGCTGCCACCTCGGCGCGAGCAAGGTTGCGCAGCGTGCTGAGCACTCCGAAGGCAGTACCGAATTCGTTCTGCTGTGCATTCACGGTCTCATACACAGCTTCATACTGCGACTCATCGGTGATGTAGTCCTTGATCAACACGAGTGCGGTGTCCCATGTATCAAGAAACACATACAGCTTGTCCACGCATTCAAGAACAGGGTCAGCTGACAACACCGTTGCTTTGCCAAGTGATGTCGACAGCTTCAAGCGTGATTCCTTGTAACTGTCTGCGCGACCATCTTCGTCTTTGAGTCGCTCGCCAAACTCAGAACCTGCGGTTTCGAGGTCTTGATCGCGCACGAACGACCACAGCGAATCCACACGTGTCGACAACAAGTCAACCGACACCGACAAATCAGCAAGTGCCTCGGTCCAAATGCCAGTCATGGTTTCGAGGCGCGTGGCACGTCGCTCTTCAGCGGCACTGTTCTGCCCTGAACGCAAGGTTGCAAATGCACCTGCATATGCAACGAGTGCAGACGAGAACACGGTGGCAAAAGCAACGATGAACTCAGACGACTTGAAGAATGATTGTTTCGTTCCGTCCTTCTTTTTACGTCGGCGGCGAAGAATCCAGAAGCGGCGGCCGGGCTTACCTGTCGACACACCTTCTGGCTCGACCTCACTCGACATGTCTGTCGGTGGTTCTGGAATTGGAAGTTGGCCGTCCCCCGCGTCACTCACGCAGGCAAGAGTAGACCGGTTGGGCAGACCCACCTGATTCCGCCGTAGCCTGACACACACTGTGACGACAATCCCCGACGTACTCCCCGCCTCGAACGACCCCTGCTGGTGCGGCAGCGGTCGCAAGTACAAGAGGTGTCACAAGGGAACTGAAGGCCGCATTCAACCTGGCGTGGTCAGCCCCATGCGACCGGTGCCAAGCAATATCGCAAAGCCCCACTACGCCGACACGGGTGTGGTGAAGCGCACCGACGAAGCGCGCGTCAAAACTCCCGAAGTCATCGATCGCATGCGACATGCAGGTGTCATGGCTGCGGACATTCTGCGACGAGCTGGTGAGGTGGTGAAGCCAGGTGTCACCACCGAAGAGATCGACATTTTCGTCCACGACCTCACCGTTGAATGTGGTGCATACCCCAGCCCACTCAACTACCACGGGTACCCAAAGAGCGTCTGCACCAGCGTGAATGAGGTCATCTGCCATGGCATTCCTGACTCTCGCGCTCTCGAAGAGGGCGACATCGTGAACCTTGATGTCACTGTGTTCGTGAACGGTGTTCATGGTGACACCAACGCCACGTTCGCTGTCGGCAACATCAGCCAAACCGATGCTGATCTCATTCGCATCACAGAAGAGTGCATGTGGAAAGGCATCGAAGCTGTCGTGCCCGGTGAGCCCATCAATGACATCGGTCGAGCGATTGAAACACATGCCAAGCAACACAAGCTCGGTGTGGTGCGCGCGTTCATCGGCCACGGCATCGGTGAGAACTTCCACACCGACATTCAGGTACTCCACTATTACGACCCGCGCCACACCATGGTCATGCGACCAGGAATGACCTTCACCATCGAGCCGATGATCACTCTTGGCACCTGGCAACACCGCATGTGGGACGACGAATGGACCGCGGTCACCGCTGACGGCAGCCGCACCGCACAGTTCGAGCACATGGTGGTGGTCACCGACACCGGCGTTGAGGTGCTCACCGCAGGGCCCGGAGCAGTGTCTCCCAGTGCCCCGTGGAAGCGGTAGTTCACACCCGTAGCGTTTCATCCGTGATTCGTCCAGAGGACGCCGCGCGATACATCGCATTCGATCGCACCGAGTGGGCCGATCTTCGCGCGTCCACGCCGTTGACCATTCGCGAACGTGACCTTGTAGAGCTTCGTGGCATCAACGAGTACATCGAGCTCGATGAAGTAGCAGCCGTACATCTGCCTATCACCCGTCTTCTCAACTTGTATGTGAGTGCAACGCAGAACTTGCACAAGGTGTCATCCACTTTTCTCGGCACAATCGCACCGAAAGTGCCTTACATCATCGGCGTTGCTGGGTCAGTGGCAGTGGGCAAGAGCACCTTTGCGCGAATCTTGCAGGCCCTTCTTGCGCGGTGGCCGGAACACCCGAAGGTCGACCTCATCACCACCGACGGCTTTCTATTTCCGAACCAAGTGCTTCTCGACCGCGGCATCATGAATCGCAAAGGCTTCCCAGAAAGCTACGACACCAAGAGGTTGTTGCAGTTCTTGCGCGAGGTGAAAGGCGGCGCGCCTGATGTGGCGGCACCGGTGTACAGCCATGTTTTGTATGACATCGTGCCTGACTCTGAAGTCGTCATCCACCAGCCCGACATTCTCATCTTGGAAGGTCTGAACGTTCTGCAAGTCGGCGCCGAAACAGACGAGTTTGTGTCTGACTATTTCGACTTCTCCATTTATATCGACGCCGATGAAAACCACATTGAGGACTGGTACATCGATCGTTTCAAAGCACTGCGCGAAACAGTATTCAAGGATCCGGACAGCTTCTTTCGCAACTATGCACAGCTCAGCGAAGTGGAAGCCATGGAAATTGCTCGCGGCATCTGGCGCGACATCAACGGTAAGAACTTGTTAGAAAACATCGAGCCGACCAAAGCACGAGCTTCGCTTGTTGTGCAGAAAGGTCACGACCATCGCGTAACTGGTGTTCACCTGCGCAAGCTCTAGCGGTGAATCGCGTTCAGGTAGTTGTACACGGTGATCCGTGACACTCCCATCGCATCGGCCACATCTTCAACAGCGCGCCGAAGTGTGAAAGCACCGAGTTCGTCGAGAAGTCGAATGGCTTTTTGTTTGTCGTTGCGTGACAGGCGAGACAGCGGACCACCAAGTTCACGCTCAACTGAATCAATGAGACGATCGAGCGCACCATGTAACGGTGGAAGTCGCACAACTGCGACGGTCTTTCCTTCCCAATGAATTGGAACATCAGCAGGCTGCTGTTCTTCTGCCGACACAACACGTGCACCAAGTGCAGCCAGAACCGGACTGATGGCTGCAATGAGGGGGTGTTGAGTGGCGTCCACTATTCAGGACGTTCCGCATGGACGCTCACGTGTGTGGCGCCGTTCTTGTAGGCAGCGTCCATCAGTGCAGCGACCGCTGCGGAAACCGCCTCTTCTGGTGCTGAGAACGTTGACCCGAAAGGACCAAAATCGACGGAAAAGCCGAGAGCTTCGACGGCACGAACCGCCGCGGTCACATGCGGGCCTGGTTCACCCTCGATGAACGGTTCGATGGTGAATTCAACGTAGATATGTCGAGCCACGACCTGATGTTAAGCGATGACCCCGCGGCAACTCACCAACCGAGGAAGAACTAGCGCGAGCGTGTCTGGAAGAAAGTTCTTTGCAGCCAACCACTCGACAAGGTCGCTTGGCTTCACCCATTCGGCTCGCTGCACCTCACCGTCGGCAAATGTGAACGGCCCGTTGTGAATCACCGAGTAACACCACGCAACAAGCGATGCCGACTCATCGTCGTACGCACCGCTACCAAGTGGCTGAAGGATCGCACCCTCAACTCCGAGTTCTTCGGCCAACTCTCGCCGCGCAGCAGCGTTGGGCTCTTCACCAGGGGCGATGACACCACCAACGGCACAATCCCACCACCCCGGCCACAGGTCTTTGTGCGCTGCACGTTGGTGAATGAGGAGGTCACCATCGTCAGAGATGACAGCAATGAACACAGAGCGATGTCGCAGATTGTTCTTCCGCATCTCGGCACGTGTGACGAGGCGCAGAACATTGCCACTGCGGTCGACTTCTTCGACCATTTCGACACCGGCACCCTGCACCTCTGACATGTGCTTGTGCCTACCATTGGGCATGGCCAAATCCACAGACACCGGCAGCACAGATAGCGCTCGGGAACGACACGGCAAACCAGTTGGTGTGCTCGAACAGGCCGCTGATGTGTTCGACCAAACTGTCGAACTTCGTCGCAATCTGCATCGTTGGCCAGAACTTGGAAATGACCTTCCAAAGACGCGCGAGCAAGTGATGGAACAGATCCAACACTTGCCACTTGACATCACTCTTCACTCAACGACAAGTGGAATCGCTGCAATGTTGACTGGCGACAAGCCAGGGCCGACTGTGCTTTTGCGCGGGGATATGGACGCACTTCCCATGCCAGAAGACACGGACATCGATTTCAAGTCGAACGTCGATGGAATGATGCACGCCTGTGGCCACGACCAACACACGGCCATGCTCGTCGGCGCCGCAAAAGTGTTGTCCGCACGAAAGTCTGACATTGCTGGTCGTGTGCTCTTCATGTTCCAACCTGGTGAAGAAGGCTTCGGCGGAGCTGAGTTCATGCTCGATGAAGGCATCTTGAATGTGCCGCACCTTGCCAACGGATCTGAGTCGCCAGTGACCGGCGCGTTTGCGTTACATGTGTCGACGAACATTCCGAACGGCATGCTCGCTATCAAGGGTGGCCCGACGATGGCGTCAAGCGACACACTGTCCATCACCATCACTGGTCGGGGCGGACATGCGAGTTCACCTCACTTCGCACTCGACCCAGTGCCAGTCGCATGCGAAATCGTGCAGGCACTACAAATCATGGTCACGCGTCGTCTCGATGTGTTTGACCCAGGCGTTGTCACTGTCACCACCATCAGCGCCGGAACAGCGAGCAACGTCATCCCAGAATCTGTTGTCATCAAGGGAACAATCCGTGCGGTCAGTGAAGGAACACGCAACAAGATTCACGACAACATTCGTCGCCTTGCCGAGACCATCGCCGCTGCGCACGAAATGAGCGCGCAAGTGGAACTTGGATGGGGCTACCCGGTCACCGTGAACGATGCAGACTTCGCAGATTTCGCGTTCGATGTTGCAACCGCACTTGTCGGAGACAAAGCCGTCATCAAGATGCCAGCACCTGTGATGGGCGCTGAAGACTTCAGCTACGTGTTGAACAAGGTGCCCGGTTCCATGATGTTCCTTGGTGCATCACCTGATGGCATCGACCCGCGCTCCGCACCACCGAACCACAGCAACCGTGCAGTGTTCAACGAAGCCACGATGAAGAACGGGGTTGCGATGTACACATCGATGGCGCTGCGCCATCTTGGTGTTCCGCTCTCGTAAAACAGTCAGTTACGTCGCGGTCATTGCGTCAACGACCTGAATGACCGAACCCACCGCCACGGTCGTGTCCGCCAAGTTCATCGACCACGACCCATTCGACGTTTTCCACTTTCTGCACCACAAGTTGAGCGATGCGATCGCCCCGCGACACGCGATATGGCCGCGTTGGGTCGGTGTTGAGCAACACCACTTTCAATTCTCCGCGATATCCAGAATCGATAAGACCTGGTGCATTCACCACACTGATGCCGTGATTCAGTGCAAGTCCGCTGCGTGGCAACACAAACCCTGCGTAACCCTCGGGTAGTGCAATGGCGATACCGGTTGGCATGAGCAATCGACCGCCTGCTGGTGAGATGACACCGTCATATCGAGCGTGAAGATCAGTGCCTGCATCGCCATGGCTCGCCATGCGTGGCAATGGAAGGGATTCGTCGAGTTGTTTCAAATGAATCGCAACCATCACCCTCACGCTAGGCAGTCCAATCCCCTCTCTCCCAGACAGACGACCTAGATTGTCTGGGTGCTGATTTGGATGGACCTCGAAATGACCGGTCTCAATCCTGAAGTGCACACCATCGTGGAAATCGCCACCATCGTCACCGACGATGACTTGAACGTGGTGGCCGAGGGCCCCGACCTGGTCATTCATCAACCAGACGACGTACTTGCCCACATGGAGCCCATCGTCGTAGAGATGCACACCAAGTCAGGTCTGCTCGAGGCCATCAAGTCGTCCACCGTGTCACTCGACGAAGCCATGACTCAGACTCTCGAGTTCATTCGCCAGCACAACCCCGAGCCAAACAAGATTCCCCTCTGTGGCAATTCCATCGGCACTGACCGTCGCTTTCTCGCCAAGTACATGCCCGACATCGAGAATTGGTTGCACTATCGCTGCGTTGATGTCTCGAGCGTGAAGGAACTGGTGAAGCGTTGGTACCCCGGTCTTGAACATGCTCGACCGTCGAAGGGTGGCACACACCGCGCACTCGACGACGTGAAAGAGAGCATCAACGAGTTGCGCTTTTATCGCGACAAGATCTTCAAGGAGAAAAGGTCGTGAGCACCGAAGCACCGCGCCCGTTGAAGCAAGAACAAATCGAAGCAACAGATGAAATCACCGAAGTTGCGCCTGGCATCTTGCGCACCATGTTGCCCATTGACTTCACCGGCCTTGGGCATGTCAACATGTACGTGCTCGAAGATGAACGCGGCGTCGCAGTTGTTGACCCAGGTCTTCCGAACAAAGAGTGTTGGGTTGCCATCAAGCAACGTTTGAAGAACATCGGTGTGCCGATGCGTCGTGTGCACTCCATCATCGTCACACACAGCCACCCCGATCATTTCGGTGGGGCCGAGCGCATTCGCGACAAATCAGGCGCCGACGTCGTGGCGCATCGCTTGTTCCGGTCGTGGTGGAACCCAGACGAGCCCGGCGATCTCGACCCCGAAGAGTTGGCGCTGTACAGCGCTCGTCCGCGTGAGCATGTTCCGTGGGGCGGGCCCGACATGGACATTCCGTGGAAGCGTCGCTTCCCGATGAACATCATTCGCCCGCCACATCGCATGGTGCCAATGCCCATACCTTCCATTCGTCTGCGCGAACACGACACCATCAAGTTTGCTCGTCGAGAATGGTTCGCCATCCACACTCCAGGTCACACCGAGGACCACCTGTGCTTGTTCGATCCGGAAGAAGGTGTGCTCATCACCGGCGACCACGTGCTGCCGACAATTACCCCACACGTGCCTGGTTTGTCCGCTTCAGATGACCCGTTGAGCATGTTTTACGCCTCACTCGACAAGGTCGGTCAACTTGGTCAACAAGTGAAAGTGGCATTGCCTGCACATGGCAACCCTTTCCACGACATCTCCAAGCGCACGGAAGAAATCAAAGAACACCACGATGATCGTTTGCAAAGGTTGCGCGATGCATCCAGCACTCTGAACAAGCCAGCCTCAGTGATGGAGTTCGCCACGTACCTCTTCTCGCCAGGTGCTCAAGGCCCGATGGCACACAGCGAGACGTATGCCCACCTTGAACACCTGCGGTTGCGTGGTGAATTCGAATGTCGTGACAACAACGGCCTTCTCGAATACGTGCTGTCGTAGTTGCTGCTCGCTAGCGAGCGCCAAACCACATTCCAGCTTGCACGTTGCCATCGGCTTCAACAAGCAATGTCACTTCGCTTGGTGATACATCGAAACGATGCACTTCAACGTGCGCACCTGGTGTGATGCCATCGTGATGTTCCACTAGGAAGCGCACGTTCTCTCGCAGATGGCGACTGGCAATCAGCTGCTCTTCCATGATTTCCCAGTACGCGGCATTGTTCATGTGCTCGAGTGCATCAAAGTCCGAAAAACGAGTAACCCAGGTCGACGAAGTGTGCAGTGCACCACTTGTTCGCACCACACCTGGTTTCACCATTTGTCGTGCACCCACTTTGCGTCCACCGGTAGATGTGCCCCATACGTCGTGCAACGTTGGCGTGAGGGCTTTTGGCCGCATCGTCTCCATGTCAATGTGCACCCAAATGGCAGACGCATCGACGAGCACTCGCCCCGATTCATCACTCATCTGCGTGCGTCGCTCGGCCCAGTGCGACCCAAGACCAGCAACCCATGTTTCAAGAGACAGTCGTTGCAAGTACGTGGGGAATGCGTGCACATCAATCAGCGTGCGACGAACCACCCATCCGTGCAGATCGTTGCCGGTAACCCCGGTGTCTTGTCCGTCATCTTTGGCGATGTCCTGCAAGTACCGCGCGAGTGAATCGAGCCGACACCTACCCCCAGGGCTCGCATCGCCAAGACGCACTGGTCGTGTCGCGCGAAACACCCGTCCCGAGCTCGGAACTGGCACGCATTCCAGCGCAGCCACTTTGTCCCCCACGGTCATGACTTCGACCATAGAGCCCCATTCCCTGCATCACACTCCTTACCCCATAAGGGTTTGCTGGCATTGTGGAAAAACCGCTTGCCAGACCCCCTGAACCTGTGCTTGAGTGGTCGGCTCATGAGTACGAACGCCGCTGCAACAACCTTCTGGTCCACGGGTAGCCCCGTGGTCATTGCTGCGCGCGCCTTTGCCTATGCCGTGGCCTTTGCGACCGCGACGTATGCCATGTGGTTTACCAAGCCAGTGGCAACGCAGCATTCAAATAAGCGCACTGCCCGGCACCTCACGAAGGCTCAGATGTAGCGACAAGCTCCATACAAGCCACAGAGGCCGCCGGGTTCCACGAACCGGGCGGCTTTTTTGTTGCCCAAAAACAGTCTCAAAGACAACCAATGAGAAAGAAGACACCATGTACACAGCAATCAACAAAGAAATCGGCGGAGTCGCTCTCCGCGAAGAGCCGGCGCGTTTGTCTGCTCTGCGTTGCAGCGACAGCAACGGAACGTTGTCGTACCTCTTCTTCTCTGAGGAATACGTCGACATCCAGCGTGCCAAGGCCATCTGCGCCAAGTGCACATCTGCGCGTGACTGTCTCCAAGGTGCCCTCGAGCGGCTCGAGCCGTGGGGTGTCTGGGGAGGTGAGTTGCTCGAGATGGGACGCGTCGTGGCCGTAAAGAAGCCACGCGGACGTCCACCCACAAAGTCGCGCCCGGTCATCGAGATCGACGAGGTACCCATTCCTCGTCACCTCGTAGCCTGACCATGTGAGAATCCGTCGGAATCTCCTTGTCTGGTCCACCGTGGCGGCCCTTGTCGTCGCCATCGTCGGAGGTTGGCTCTTTAGCTCTGCCTCCGACGACGGCGTCGACGCCAATCTCACCAACCCCGGTGTGGTGCAAGACCCCACCATCGGCACCAACGCCGTCGCAAAGGGTGAGACGCTCCCAGCCGTCAATCTGCCCTCGGTGACAACCGGCGACCTCACTGCGATCTTTCCCCAGGGTCGACCCCTCGTTATTAATTTCTGGTTCTCTACCTGTGAACCATGCCGTCGCGAAATGCCGGCTCTTCAGGCTGTCAGCACTGAGTTCACTGGCGTGGTTGATGTGATTGGTGTGAATCCGAATGACTCTGCCGAAGTTGCCGCACAGTGGGCCGCCGACATGGGTGTCACATTCCAGTTGTACACCGACCGCAACGCTGATCTTCTGACTCAAGTCGGTGTCGGAACCATGCCCACCACTTTGTTCGTGTCAACTGACGGGATCATCGTCGACACCCACGCAGGTGAGATTTCTTCAAAAGAATTGCGCGCAGCTCTCACCAAGAACTTTGGCATTAAGGCATGACACATGCAAGGTGATTTCGCCTACAGCTTCATACTCGGCGTGCTTGCAGCCGTGAACCCATGCGGGTTCGTGTTGCTGCCCACGTATCTCATGTATTTCCTCGGTCTCGAGAGCAACCGCGAGTCAACACAAACTGCATCGTTGCGGCGAGCCCTCACTGTCAGTGCTGCAGTCAGCAGTGGGTTCATTGCAGTTTTTCTTGTGGTCGGCATCATCACACGACTCTTCACGACTGTCATCTCTGACAACGCCAAGTACGTCGGTCTGATTGTCGGTGTGGTTCTCACCGTCATGGGAGTAGCGATGCTCGCCGGATGGAAACCAACGTTCATACGACCATCGATCACTACAGAGCGTGACTCCACGGTGCGCGCAATGTTCGTGTATGGCATTGCATATGCCGTTGCATCGATTGGTTGCACCATTGGCCTGCTCACCACAGTTGTGCTCGGCTCGGTTGGGCGTCACGGCTTCATATCCGGAGTAGCAAGCATCGTGTTGTACGGCTTAGGAATGGCCTTGTTCGTCACGGCTCTCACAGTCACACTTGCCACTGCGCAGCGTGGTCTACTCACACTTACGCGCAAAAGTCTTCGTTACATCGACAAAGTGTCGGCGGTGTTCATCACACTCGCTGGTCTCTACCTCACGTGGTACTGGTACGGCGCGGTTACCGAACGTTCGTCCGATTCGGTGACCGGAACTGTCGAAGACTGGCAGTCCTCAGTCACCTCGTTCTTGCAAGATCAAGGGGCCTGGCGATTGGCGATTGTTTTTGCCGTGATTGTTGGACTTGCTGTGTTCAAGGTGCGAGTCGCGACATCGTCCACGAATCGCGATCGCGTTCGTACCTGAAGCGATCGTGAAGTCGACTTGGGCGACCCTGCCAAAACTCAATTGATACCGGAATAAGGCGCCACCCACCCCAGTTCTCTGGGCGTGGAACATCGTGGCCCTCGAAGCGTGCGGTCATCTCGACCACCAATGCTTCAAGTTCGTCGCGGTTGGCCAACACACGACTCTGAGGCGACGCCCACGCGCCAATTTGCGACGCCCGTGGCCGACTGGCGAAATAGTCATCGCTCTCGACTGCAGACACCTTCATGATGTTGCCTCGTACTCGTACTTGCCTGTGGAGGTCGAGCCACGCAAACACTGCTGAAGCCACAGGGTTTTCTTCCAACTGCGCGCTCTTCGCACTGTCATAGTTCGTGTAGAACACGAAGCCACGCTCATCTGCTGCGCGTGCGAGTACCACTCGCGAATCTGGTGCACCATTCACGTCGACTGTGGAGAGTGTCATCGCGTGCGGCTCAGTAATCCCTGCCTCTTCGGCTTGCGAATACCACAGGTTGAATTGCGCGAAGGGGTCGCGATCAAGGTCGCCCACATCGAGCCCCGCGGTCTCATACTGAATGCGACGGTCTCGAATGCTCACGTGTGTGTCCGTTACTTCGACACCATGGAGGCCGCACCCCGCATGTACGGACGAAGCACCTCGGGAATACGCACCGAACCATCGGGTTGGCGATGGTTCTCCAAAATGGCTGCCCACACACGTGGTACTGCAAGTGCGGAACCGTTCAATGTGTTGGCAATTTCTGTGCCTTTCTGACCATGGCGCTTGAAGCGAATGTCTGCGCGGCGTGCCTGGTAGTCACTGAACCAGCTCACAGAACTGACTTCCAACCATGCGTCGCAACCTGGCGCATACACCTCAAGGTCAAAACTGCGATGGTGGCTACCACCCATGTCACCGGTACAGATTTCGATGATGCGATATGGCAACTCGAGGGCTGCAATCAGGGCTTCTGCCCGACCAACAAGTTCTTGCAACAACGTGGGCGACTGCTCTGGTGTTGCGATAGCAAGAATTTCGACTTTGTCGAACTCATGCGCACGCAACATGCCGCGTGTGTCGCGTCCGGCAGACCCGGCTTCACGTCGGTAACACGGTGTGTATGCCATGAGGCGTGCTGGCAATTGTGCTTCATCGAGTACTTCACCGGCATACAGCGAGGTAAGCGGCACTTCAGCAGTGGGAATGGTCCAGAGGTCATCACGTTCAATGGCAAACGCGTCATCAGCAAACTTCGGCAAATGTCCGGTTGCAGTGAGTGTTGCGGTGGTGACAAGTGATGGCGGACGAATTTCCTCGAACGCGTCCGCATTTTGATCGAGTGCGAACTGACACAGAGCACGGGCAAGCGTGGCGCCGAGTCCGCGTTGCATGGTGAACATTGCTCCGGCAATTTTCGTGGCCCGTTCGTTGTCAAGAATGCCGAGCACAGTGGCTGTTTCCCAGTGTGGAACACGTTGGTGATCACCAAAGGCTGCTGGCATATTGACCGGCCCCTTGATGACAGGGTTGTCTGCATCGGAGCCACCATTCGGGGCGTCGACGTGAGGAATGTTCGGTATGCGCAACATGACATCGCGCAACTGCGCCTGAAGGCCATCGAAGTCGGCCTGCAACTGACGCTCGGTTTCGCCCAAGGCACGGCTCTCGTTCATCACTGCTTCGGCCTCGTCGTTTTTGCCGGCCTTGCGCAGCCCACCCACCTGCTTCGACAGGTCGTTCACACGGGCACGAAGGGCATCGCGCTCGGCAGTGAGGTCACGCAACTTGGTGTCGAGTGCAACTGCCGCATCGATTTGAGCCAGCACATCGGGCTTGCCACGACGGGCCTGTGCGGTGCGCACGGCATCAAGATCAGTGCGTAGCAAACGGACATCGATCACGCCATCGAGGCTAGCGGTGGACAGTGTTTCCTACCGTGTCTGTTTCGTAGTGTGAGAAGCGTGTCTGGTGTGGTCGTCGAAGATCTTGTCGTGTCCTATGGCGACCTGCGCGCTGTCGACCACGCAAGCTTCAATGCCGCCCATGGTGAAGTGACGGTCATCCTCGGCCCGAATGGTGCGGGAAAGACATCGACCATCGAAGTGTGTGAAGGGTTTCGCACGGCCACGTCGGGGAACGTTTCCGTGAGTGGTCTTCACCCACTGCGAGATCATGCCGCGCTCACTCGAAAAATGGGCGTCATGTTGCAAGGTGGCGGGGTGTACCCCAGCTCACGCGTGGGTGAAGTCGTCGGTCTGTATGTCGACTTGTACGACAAAGGTGCATCTGCCGACGAACTGATTGACCGTGTGGGTCTTGGTCACCGACGCAGTCACACGTGGAAGCAGCTGTCAGGTGGCGAGCAGCAGCGCTTGTCACTTGCGCTGGCACTTGCGGCAGTGCCCGAGGTGGCGTTCTTGGATGAACCGACAGCCGGTGTCGATGTGTCAGGGCGACAAGATATTCGGCGCATCGTCACCGACCTCGCTACAACAGGCTGTGCGGTGGTGCTCGCCACGCACGAACTAGATGAAGCCGAGCGACTCGCTGACCGCATCGTCATCTTTCATCAAGGTCGCGTGGTGGCCAACGGAACACTTGCTGAACTGCGCGCAGGAAACGACGGTCTGCGTTTCACCAGCTCGCCCGAACTTGATGACACCGAGTTGGCCCGACACTTGAACGCTCAGGTGACTCGCGGACCAGAAGGTCGGTTCGTGGTTGCAGCAGACCCCACGCCGTCGCTTGTTGCGCGCCTCAGTCAGTGGTTGGCAGATCATTCACTTCCGCTCAATGACCTACGCACATCTGAAACTCTCGAAGCGATCTTCCAGCGAATTGTCGATTCCACCGGAGACGGTCAATGAAGCCGTGGCGCGCCCAGACCGCTGCGGAATTACATCTGTTGGTACGCAATGGCGAACAACTGTTGCTCACCATGGGCATTCCGGTGTTGCTGTTGGTGTTCTTCTCCGTGGTCGACGTGTTGCCAACGGGCGAAGGTGACACCATTGATTTTCTTCTTCCAGGTGTTCTTGCGATTGCACTCATGTCAACTGCCATGGTGAGCCTCGGCATTGCCACTGGTTTTGAACGCTCATACGGCGTGTTGAAACGACTGGGAGCCACCCCACTTGGCCGGCCCCGCCTCATCGCAGCAAAGCTTGCCTGTGTTGTCGTCGTGCAAGTGGTTCAGTTCGTTGTGCTTGCAGTGATTGCCGCATTGCTCGGTTGGTCTGCGAGTGGGCTGAATGTCATCGCTCTTCTCAGTGGTTTCATTTTCGGAACAGCGAGCTTCGTAGGAATTGGGCTGTTCTTGGCTGGCACGCTGCGCGGAGAAATCAACCTTGCGGCACAAAATGGCTTGTACTTGTTGATGCTGCTGTTGAGCGGCATGATCATCGACGCAGATTCCATGCCGTCGGGGCTCAACTCACTAGCAACGGCGCTTCCATCGGGCGCCCTCGCAACCATCATGCGCACCGCCACGGGTCATTCAACAAGTGGAATTGCAGCACCGACCATGGTGCTCATCGCATGGTCAGCTATGGCTTTGGTGCTGGCTGGCCGCACCTTCAGCTGGTCGCCAAGCGATTCGAAACGTTGACTCAGACGGTCTTGCACATCACATCAACGTTGTGGTCGTTCAATGTCGCGACTCGCACAAAGTTCCATCCGTGCCGTGCATACCACTCACGCTGAGCGTGGGTGTACAAGTACACGGTTGATGCACCGATTCGCCGTGCTTCATCTTCGACATGTGACAGCAACGCATTCGCCACCCCTTGACGGCGAGCATTGGGGTGCACGTACATCGCGGCCAACCAGGGCCCCGGCTCGGTAGCCCCAGGTAGTTCGTCATCAGGAACAAGTGATGCAGTTCCTGCTAGCTCACCTTCGAGCCACGCGACGTATACGAACGGTGGTTCAGTGTCCGAGGCATCGGACTCGGCCAAAATCTGCAAATAGGTGTCTGGGGTGTCGGCCGGAAATGAGGCCTGCCATTCGGCGTGGCTCCATTGCGCCACTGTTTCGCGAACCGTTGCATCCGAAGGAATGCGCTCGCACTGAATCATCTCGGCTCGGGGGCAGCCTTCACTCGACTGAATGCCTCTTCGACGTCTTTGTACAAGAGCACGTCGTCGGTACCCACGATTTCTGCATCGGGTGGCGAGGAATTCGGCTTGTAGCTCTGGCGCTCATTGAAGCCACCCATGAACTTCTTGAAGAACAAGTAGATGATGACGAACCACATGAAGACCGATCCACCGAGCTTCATGATTCCACCTGCAGCCTGTTGGTCTGACAAGACCGAAACACCCCACACGCGCACCGGAATGTCGTAGTGCTTGTACACGGCACCTTCGGCAAAGGTCAACCAACCTGCAGGAACTGTTGGCACGAGCGACATCGCGAACATGTAAATCATCATGCCGCCCACCGACATGCGCAGTTCTTGAGCTGGTCCACAAATAGGTGTCCACATAAGAAGCGCGGAAGTCACGACAAGAACATGAACGCTGTAGTGCAAAAGACCATTGCTGGCGCTCGCATTCACAATGCCTGGGATGTGCGTAATCATGACCACCAAATTGAAGATCACACCAGCAATGGCAGGTCGGGAGAAGAACCGCACCACCGAATAGGTGCGACCATTCCCTACCAGCAGGCGGAACAACCATTCGGGAATAGCCAACAGTGCGAGCGGTGGCACGAAATATGACAATGACATGTGCTGGATCATGTGCACTGAATAGAGGTACTCCTCGGCGATGTCATGCACTGGCCAATCTGTCGTACCCCAAAGGAGCAACATCGCCGCGACGAAGTAGAACACCTGCCGGCGTGTGATGATGTTGCCTTCAGGTGCGAGACGCGGACCGACGACTCTGACGGCATAGGTGTACGCCGCAAAGAGGAACACGATGAGTACCCAGACCTCGATGTGCAGCTGAAAACGCCACGGGTCTTGACTCACCTGTTCGGCGACCGCTCGAAACATGGCCTCTCTCCGGTCGAAAAAACTTACGAGAAGAACTGGAACGTCGCGAGAGCCGCGAAGTAGCAGCCCAGTGCGAGCACCAGACCTGCGTAGAACATGAAGCTGAACAACTTGTTGTCAAACTTCAAGTGCATGAAGTACGACACGACGATAATGAACTTCGCCACCATCATGATCATCAGCGACGGCATGAAGAACGGCCCGAAGTCCACGTAGTACGTCGACACTTCAAGCGCAGTGATGACTGCAAGGACGACGGCCACTTTGATGTAGCCACCGTCAGTGAGACCGTGCTGCTCGTGTTCTGTGTGCTCTGCGTGTTCAGTTGCCGTTGCCATGTTCGTTCAGTGTCCCTCCAACGTCAGGCGGGGATGAGGTAGACGAGGGTGAAAATGATGATCCAGACCACATCGACGAAGTGCCAGTAGAGACCGACAATTTCCACCGATTCGGCCTTGTCACCCGTCACGCGGTTCTTCTGGATGATGCTTCGTGTGACCAGCAACATGATGACGCCAACTGTGACGTGCACACCGTGGAAACCAGTGAGTGTGTAGAAGCTCGAGCTGAAGAGACTCGTGGTGAACCCGAGACCCTCGCGATAGAACGCGGTGAATTCATACACCTGACCACCAACGAATGTAGCTCCGAGCAATGCCGTGACGGTCAACCATAGGTTAGTTTGTTGATCGTTGCGACGCTGTGCTGCACTGACTGCCAACACCATCGTGAGCGACGACATGAGCAACACGAAGCTACTTACCGATGTGAACGGGATGTCGTAAATCTGGTTCGGGTGCGGGCCATTGGCCACGCGACCGCGATACAGCATGTAGGTGGAGATGAGTCCGCCGAAGAGCAGACACTCTGAACCGAGGAACAACCACATAGCCAACTTGTTGTTCGACAAGCCGGTTGAGGTGACATGGGCGCCGTGGCCGACGTCGTGTGCTGCGTGCACTGCTGTGTCAGCCATGGCTCGCCAACTCCTTCGACGTTCCGCCTGCGGGCGGGTCGTAGTCGCTGTCTTCGGCAACCGATGGTTCCATCACCCAGCCGAACGAAGACAACAGAACGATTGCTGCACCCAGAACCATGATCGGAACTCCGTAGAGCACGCCAAGTCCGAGGACGCCGACGCCGATGGCAAGCACCAACGGCCAGTACGAAGCCGATGGCAAGTGAATGTGGCTTTCGGCATTGGCTTCTTCGTTGCGAACGATTTCCTCACCTGTGGCGATGGCCTTCATGGTGTGGGTCGCTTCATCTTCCACGTACTTGCGGTGGAAGAACTCGTCCAGGTGGTGCACAGTTGGAATGCGGTCGAAGTTGTGTTCCTTCGGCGGGCTCGTGGTGATCCACTCGAGGGTGCGCGCATCCCATGGGTCAAGTGGGGCCTGCTTGCCCTTGCGTGCTGTCTGCACCACGTTGATCAGGAAAAGCAACACACTGAGTGCGAGCACGAACGAACCAATCGACGAGATGAGGTTCCAGAAGCCGAAGTTAAAGAAACCCTCGCCCGCACGAGCTTCAGTCCACACATACATACGACGTGGCTGACCCTGCAGACCAAGAATGTGCATCGGCCCGAACGTCATGTTCATACCAATGAACATGAGCCAGAAGTTCCAAGAACCGAGGCGCTCGTTCAACATCTTGCCGAACATCTTTGGCCACCAGTAGTAGAAGCCGGAGAACAATCCGAACACCATGCCACCGAACAACACGTAATGGAAGTGGGCCACGATGTAATAGGTGTCAGTCTGCTGAGTGTCTGACGGTGCGACCGAGTGAGTAACACCAGACAATCCGCCAATGGTGAACAACACCACAAGACCGATGGCGAACTTCATGGCCGTGGTGAACCAAATCTTTCCGCCCCACATGGTGAGGGTCCAGTTGAAGATCTTCACACCGGTGGGGATGGCAATTGCCATGGTGGCGATTGAGAACACCGCCACCGACACCGGCCCAAGACCAGCAGCGAACATGTGATGTGCCCACACGCCGAAGCCGACAAAGCCAATCGCCGCGCCGGAGAACACCACAAATGGGTAACCAAAGAGCGGCTTTCGCGAGAACGTCGGCAACACCTCAGAGATGATTCCGAATGCCGGCAAGATCAGCACGTACACCTCAGGGTGACCGAAGATCCAGAACAAGTGCTGCCACAGAAGTGGGTCTGCACCTTGAGCCACATCGAAGAACGTGGCACCGAATGACCGCTGGAACATGAGTAGCACCAACGCCACCGTGATGACCGGAAGTGAGAACACCAAGAGGAACTGCACCACGAGAATCATCCAGGTGAACACTGGCAACTTCATCATGGTCATGCCAGGCGCACGCATGTTGAGCACCGTGACGATGAGGTTGATCGAACCAATCAGTGATCCGAGGCCTGCAATTTGGAGACCAAGGGTCCAGAAGTCGACGCCGTTGCTTGGTGAGAACACCGGCCCAGAGTTCGGTGCATACATGAACCAACCACCATCGGCAGCTCCGCCCAAGAACCACGCTGCGTTCAGCACGAGTCCGCCGACCACCAAGAACCACAAGCCAAGCGCGTTCATGCGTGGGAACGCCACGTCACGCGCACCAATCTGCAGTGGCAAGAAGTAGTTGGCGAATGCAGCAGCCATCGGCATGGCGAAAAGGAACACCATGGTGGTTCCGTGCATCGTGAACATCTGGTTGTACAGATCCGCGCTCAGCGCCTTTCCGTCTGGGGCTGCGAGCTGCAAACGCATGAGTAGTGCCTCTACTCCACCAATGATGAAGAAGATCATGGCGAAAACGCCGTACATGATGCCGATCTTCTTGTGGTCGACGGTGAACAGCCACGACTTCCACCCGGTGGACTGCACCGGTCGACGTAGGTTGCCCAACGTCGTCGAAGGCACGACCACACTTGGTGTGATCGACACTTCAAGTTCGGTTGAGGGTCTTTCGATAATCGCCATGTCAGTGTTCTCCGATCACTTCAGTGTCAAGAGGTAGGCCACGAGTTTGTCGATGTCGCTCTCAGAGAGTGCGAGGTACGGCATTCCGCGGTACTTGCCGTCGGTCGGCTCGAGCTTGGTTGGGTCTGCATACATTGGCTTCATCGCAGGTGCGTTGCGCAACCAACGACGGAGGTCAACTTCATTGAGACAATCGGCGCTGACACCTTCGAGGTACTTCGCGCCGAACTCTTCAGACTTTGCGTCCCACACATTGCCGCGGCAGTCTTTCTTCAGAAGATCCCAGGTGGCGCCAGCAAAGGTATTGCGTGACATGAACTTTGACAGGTTCGGTGCAGCACCTGCGTAGACATTCTCATCGGGGGCTGCGATTGCTGCGGTTCCATCAGCCTTCTTCAAACCGTTGACTTGGTGACAACGCACGCACTGGTTGAGGAACACTGCTTCGCCCTGCTCTGCGAGTGAATCCTTCTCAGGTTCTTTGTACGCGGCCTGCTGATTCGTCACCCATGTCGCAAAGTCTTCCTTCGACAACGCGACTGCCTCCATACGCATGTTGCCGTGTGAGAGCCCGCAGAACTCCGTGCACTGGCCGGCGTAGATGCCTGGATTATCGGCGTGGAGGCGAAGCGTGTGAATACGACCAGGTACTGCGTCACGCTTTCCGTTGAGTGCCGGAATCCAGTACGAGTGAATCACGTCGCGACTGGTTTCACGGATGAGAACCTTTGTTCCTGCCGGCATGACCAATTGACCCGAGGTGATGATGGGCTTGTCAATGCCCCAGTCACCTTGCACCGGGTAGTCATATTCCCACCACCACTGCTGACCGGTGACGTTGATGACGAGTTCTGTGTCTTTGGTTTCGGCGAGGTCAAACACACCGCGGAAAGTGAACACACCAACGACCGACAAGATCAACGCGGGAATGATGGTGAGCGTGATTTCGAGTGCCGGCTTTCCGTGGCTCTGCTCGGGTATTGGCTGACCCTTGTCGCGGAACTTCGTCATCGTGACAACAAACAGCACAGTCATGATGACACCGACGACACCAGCGATTCCGAACACCATGTACTGCAAGTTGTTGATGTCGGCTGCGTTCTCGCCTTTTGGCTGGAACACGTCTTGCGGCGCATCCTTGGCACAACCTGCCAAGAATATGCTTGCACCGACGAGCTTGGTGATGGCCAATGCGCGAACGCGATGTGCGTTACGCGCGGACATTGCGTGACGACTCATGGGACGTACACCTCTATTTCTTGTCCTTCAAGACCGGGCACGATGAACTTGTACGGTCCGGCTGCTTCGCTCGACTTCGGAATGTTGAGTGTGAGCACGTTCACCTGATCTTCGCTAGTGAGCTGCGTGCACTGTTCAACTTTTTCCTTGACGCCAGTGTCGGCAACCGTCTTCTCGCCCAACTCGGCCACCAAACGGTGCTCTTCAGTGTCCATGTTGCGGAACAACACCTGCACGTTGTTCGAACGCGGAATGGTGACGGTTTCAACTGGTGTGTCAAGACCACTCAACGTTGCGACAGCCTTGCCATCACGCACGGTGATGGTGGCGAGTGTGGCGCTCTTCAAAGACACTGCGTTATTCGGGTGCTTGTCGAAGTACTTGTCTGCCTCCGCGCCACACGCCATGTGTGAGTAGTGATCTTCCTCGGCTGCTTCAACCAACTCGGCGCGCTCACCTGAAATACCGGTGACGATGCCGGCTCCGATGAGCGCGACTGCACCAACCGAACACAAAGCACCCACCGCACGACCCCGCATATTCGGCTTCAGTACAACAAGGAAGCCGACAACCAAGATGAGCGAGGACACGATGATGAAGACAACGGCGCCAGCCGACTTTGAAATGTTCAACATGATGCGTGAGAACGAAATGGCGATGATGCCGACAATCACTGCTGCTGCAACGGGGAACTCAAGTGGGTGCAGAAGACGACCACGCAACTGGCTGTTGAAAGTCGAGTCTGACGAGGCGCGACTTGCGTAGTCCTGCACCAGCCATTCCACGCCGCCGGCCACTAAGGCCACAATGCCGAGCACAAACACGATCGGGTTGGTGGCAATGCCGAACACCAACATGACGATGCCGATTGCAACAATCAACGGCCACACTGCAGCTGGTGCCGGCTGTTCGGCAGCTGCAACTGCTTCCTTCGCTGTGTGCGCCGTGGAATCGCGTGTGAATGAAGTGAGTCCACCAAGCAAAGCCGCTGCAGATGCCAGCGAGCCAAGTGCAACCGCACCGATGTCATTCGGGTTGACGAGCACCATGTACAGCACCATGGCGATGGTTGCGAGGGCGGTGACCCCGTAGAAGTACTTGGAACCTGTGGTGATCATCTCTCGCCTACTTCTGCACGTACACGACGAACCAAAGCGCCACGAAGATTGCCGTGAGCACATACCAATACAACGCGTGGGCATTGACGACTTCGACATCGTCGCGTCGACCGCCCACAGAACGGAACCACGTGACCGCAGTGAACACCATGCCGGTGACTACCAGGATCATCATTGTCGCGGTGATTGCATAGAACATGGTCTGGTACGCGCCGTCACGCACACCAATTCCCATTTGCGAATACACGGCGATCTGGGCATTGACAATTGCGGCGCCAAGACCAAATGTCACCAACAGTGCGAGAGAACGGTGCGAGTCGTGTCCGCGCTTCGCGCTGTAACAAGCCCACTGCGCCATCAACAGCAGCGCAAAGAAGGTGGTGAGCATCGTGTTGGCAGCAACTTCTGGAATTGCAATGTCCTTTGGCAACCAATCTTTGATGATGTACAGACCATCAGAAGATTCGCGAGTCGGGGCCGCTGCGCGGAAGCGCAGCCACACGGACAACATGCCACCCATCAATGTGATGGCAGCCACAGACAACACACCGACGGCGACCATTGCTTGACGCTTTGGTGCGGGCGTTGCAGCTGATGGAAGTGCGAGAGTCATGCCGATACTCCCTTCGAATCGAGAACCGGTTCAGCAGAGCCAACCGTTGCAAGTTCAGAGAAGTTGTTGTGCGGTGCCGGCGATGGCGTGGCCCACTCAAGTGTGTGACCGTTCCACGGATCGTCGCCAGCGTGTTCACCAGAGCGGAAGTCCGTGACCGCTGCGCCGATGAATGCAAGAAGTCCGAGAATGACAAGCGCGTGTCCGGCCGTTGATGCACCGTTCCACAGTGAAATTGGACCGTCGTAATCGAACGATGCGACAACTCCATTGGGCTGACCCTGGAAGCCGGCGATGTATTGCGGAAATGCCGCAAGTACGGTGCCAAGAAGAACGAGTGCTCCGGCACCAAACACTTTCTTGTCGGCAATCTTGCGCCCCCACAACTTCGGTCCCCAGAACGCAATGGCGCCAAGACCGGCAAGTAGCGACCCGTACGACACGTAGACAGTCGCGCCTTCTTCGAACACGGTGCCAGCCAAGTCGGTGGCATCAATGTTGAGTAGTGCGTTACCGAGCATTCCGACGAGAATCATTCCGACGCCAAGGAACGTGATGGCAAACGATGCATTCGGACGAATCTTTCCTGACTTTGCACCAAGAGCGCCGAGCGCAAGAACGACCAGCACCCCGAGGATTGGCAAGAGATTGAACAATGCGAACGTGATGAGCGACTGAATTTTGTCGGCAGCACCACCAGTAAAGGTGAGGACATGTTGCGACTGTGTGACTGCACCGAGCACTGCGGTGGTGACAAGTCCGATGCCGGCCAATGCAGCGCCGCGCAACGGTTGACGTCCGCCCGACACAACTGGCCCCATGTCAGCGAGCGCGCCGACAGCCATGACGACAAAGACGAACGTCAATGGCTGCGTGAGTGCCCAACCAAGGTGATCATTGACTGCGTAGTTGCCACCGAATGCAACGCGTGCGTATGTGTGGTCGACGTAGAGGTATGCGATGGTTCCGATCGCAACTGGCAACGAAGCAACAATCGCAAAACCGCCAGCAAGCACTGACCAGCTGAACAGTGGTGCACGCTCGAGCGACATTCCGGGAGCGCGCGCCGTGAGAGCTGTGACAACTGCTGACGTTGCGGCGGCGACAAGTCCGGCCGCAGTCACTGCGAGACCAAGGAGATACAGATCAACCATGTCGGAGTTGCCGCCGGCTGGACCACCGTTAGACGCGATAGCGATGATGACGGTGGCAACTCCAGTTATCCACAACCAAAGGCCCAACTGCGCGAGTCGTGGGAATGAGATGGAACGTGCTCCGACCTGGAGCGGTGCAACTGCGACCGCAATGCCGACGAAGGTTGGTGCGAGTACTGCATAAACGAGACCGAAACGGAAAACTGCCAGTAACTGCGGAGCAGCATTTGAGTTGATGAGTGCTGATGATGGAGTAATGCGCTCAAGTCCGATGAGTGCAGCAATCACTGCGGTTGCCAATGCGAGCAACCACGACAGCGCAATAAAGAGTCGGCCGATTTTCTTGTGATCTGATGAGCTCACCCAGTCGGCGATGCCGACGAGCAACTGGGGCACCGCATCACGTGAGGCCGATGCCTGCGCGTGCGTCTCGATGGTGGTCATGTCGTGGTAGGTCTCCCGTACCTCTCGCCTTGGGGGTCAAGGCAGGGGCACACAACGCGGTTATTTCCGTGTTTCACACTATCCACATGGGCTAGGTGGGCCCGAACTCCCCTGCGAGCACTAACGAACGAGGAGGTGACAGTCGTCGCTAGGCGACGAGCACGTCGATGGTCAGCGCGACGAACACCAAAGACACATATGTGATGGAGAACGAGAACAATCGCATCGATGCACCGGCCGTTGGACGACGACCAAGTGCAATTGTGCCGACGAGAAACCCGAGGCCGAGCAGCGCAGCCGTGATGCCATAGATCCAACCAAGGCCGGCGACCGGTACAAGTGCCAACGAGGTGACCAAAATGGCGACGCAGTAGCGGATCATCGACCTCACCACATCCTCAGTGGACACCACTGACGGCAACATCGGTACCCCAGCTGCGCGATAGTCGTCGGCGTGGCGGATGGCGAGGGCCCAAAAGTGCGGCGGGGTCCAGAGGAAGATGAGGAGAAAGAGGAGAGCCGCCGACCAGCTGAGCGAATTGGTGACCGCGGCCCACCCAACGAGCACCGGCACGGCACCAGCAGCGCCGCCGATGACAATGTTCTGCTTGCTCGTGCGTTTCAGCCACAACGAGTACACGAATACATAGAAAGCGGTGGCCGACACCGCGAGCACAGCGGATAACAAGTTGGCGCCAACCCACAGCAGAGCGAAGGCCGCCACCTCGAGAGACAGCGCAAAGACAAGCGCGTTGCGTGGCGCGATCAAACCGGTGACGAGTGGCCGATTCTTGGTGCGCTCCATCAGCGCATCGATGTCACGGTCGATGTACATGTTGATGGCGTTCGCTCCACCCGCGGCGAGGGAACCACCAATCAATGTCACGACAATGAGACCCCACGACGGCCATGAACCCTCGGCCAAGACCATTGTTGGAACAGTGGTGATGAGAAGTAACTCAATGATGCGCGGCTTGGTGAGTGCGATGTAACCGCCGACGACCGAGCGAGGTGCGCGTGACGACGAATGTGCTCCGCCAATACGCGAAGGCACGACAGGGCGCACATTGAGGGACATCGGAACCTATGGTACGAGCGCAACTGCGATGCGACCAATCGCAGGCAGACTATTCATGTGACAACCCCCGTCATCGCGAGCCAGCCCTCGGTTGCAGAACCGTCAGTCATACAAGAGGAGAACGTCGACACGACCGTCGACCTTGATTCACCCTGGATTGTGCTCGTATGGAACGACCCCATCAATCTCATGTCGTACGTCACATTCGTGTTCCAGAAGTTGTTTGGCTATTCACTCGAGAAAGCAACACAACTGATGCTCGATGTGCACGAGAAAGGTCGCGCTGTCGTGTCGACCGGCACTCGCGAGCGCGCAGAGATCGACGTCTATCGGCTGCATGAGCATGGTCTCTGGGCCACAATGCAGCAAGACAAGTGAACGAAGACAAGTGACTATGGTCGCATCATGGTGAGACGTCGACCACCGGGTCCAGTCACACGACGTGACGATGGCACATTCACCATCAATTTGAACGATGACGAGAGAAGTGCGTTCGTCAAGTTCTTCACCGAGTTCGAAGACCTACTCAATGGCAACACGCGTGACGAAAGTTTGCGACGACTCTTCCCTGTCGCCTACCACGACGATCACGAGAACGATGGCGAGTTCCAGCGACTGATGCACGATGATCTCGTCGCATCGAAACAGGCATCCCTCAACGTGAGCCGTCGTATCATGTTGGCATCACCTGATGACATCATCTCTGAGGCTGATGTGCTTCAACTAATGACCACATTGAATGGTCTGCGCCTGGTTCTCGGAACCATGCTCGATGTCGGGGAGGACGATGGCGACATTGATGACGATGATCCGCTAGCCGGTCAGCGCCACCTCTATGAATACATCGGTTGGCTGCTCGAATGGGTCGTTGCCGGCCTCCACGAAGGACTCGATCCTGAGGGAAAGTCGTAGGGGGAATCTCTTCTGTGTGCTGATAGCGTCACTTTCGCTCTCAACCGGAGTCGTCCTTGCCCCCATCGTCTAGCGGCCTAGGACACCACCCTTTCAAGGTGGCGGCACGGGTTCGAATCCCGTTGGGGGTGCAAGACCAGATGTGGTCAAACACATGTGGTCCCGTGGTGAAGTTGGAGTTCACGCCGGCCTGTCAAGCCGGAGGTCGCGGGTTCGAGTCCCGTCGGGACCGCCATGCTGGCGTGTCGCACGACAGTGCGCACGTCATCAACAACACGGTCGAGTAGCTCAGTTGGCAGAGCACACGCCTGAAAAGCGTGGGGTCACCGGATCGACGCCGGTCTCGACCACCATTTGGTGATCAGTTCGCTTCTTTGAGTCGCACCAAAACTTCTTGTGCCACTGTTGCGACGTGAGTTCCGTCTTCTGCGAACACGTAACCGAATGAAATGCCACGACCGCCGATGTACGTGTAACAGCTCATCTCATACAAGTGCCATTGGTCGGCTTGCACTGGGCGATGGAACCACACGGTGTGATCGAGGCTTGCTGAGAACAACATTTCTTGACCAGACACTGCTTTCAACTCTGGAACAGCTTGAACGACTGCATCGGTCGGCAAGTCATCGGAGATGTACGCAAGCGCACAGCGATTCATCAACTCGTCATTGTGAAAGTTTTGCTTGAGACGAAACCAACCTGCCGATGTTCCACGACCGTCACGTTGTGCTGCAGCCATGATGTCGTACGGCACCATGCGCCGATCGAAATAAGGGCTCCAAGAGTCATCGGCGAGTTCATCAGGTCGTGGAAGGTTTGACGCCATCACCACTGGTGACGCATCAGCAGACTCTTCTTCGACTTGGAATGAAGCTTCAAGATTGAGAATGGCTCCAATGGCCTGACGCGCGACAACACGACGAGTGCAAAACGATCGGCCATTGCGAATGCAATCAACTTCATATCGAACCGGTTCATTGAAATCACCGCGACGAATGAAATACGCACGCAAGGAGTGAGGCACGAAACCTTCATCGATGGTGAGGCTGCTCGCGCGCAATGCTTGCGCAACGATATGCCCTCCGTACAAGCCGCCCCACGGATACACATGCCCTTGCCCTACATACACGTCGTCACCGTGTGGTGACAGTGTGAATAGTTCTGCAAGGGTCATAGTGCTGTCACTTCACGACACATTGATGACGACAAGAACGTCTTCAGTGTGATGGCTCTCAACTTCGAATTCGCCGGCTTTGTCAGCCGTGAAAGTGATGGTTGCAGTTTCTCCCTTGGGTGTTTCACCTGGTGACAGGTCATAACCGTGTAGGTGGAATTCGTCATCCTCGTTCGGGTTGGTGAGCGTCAGTGTGACTTGCGAGCCAAGAGCAACTTGCTCAACTCGATCTGCTGCAGAGTCAACGCCGACCGTCACTGAAATTGTGACGTTTTCCGGAACCGTCACCGTTGAATCAGAGGTGGCGTCGGCTGTCGAGACAGAAGTGGCAGCGGCGATGGTGTCGACAGTTTTTGCATCGGGGGAACTTGAGCAAGCGCCGAGTGCAATCACTGCAGGCACAACGAGAATCAGACGAATATTCATGTGGTAACTCACTTGTCGGGGGATGACTCAGGATCCGAATTCAAATCCGAGGTCTGGTGCAGTCAGCATAGGTGCATAGGTGATTCCGGCTTCTTTCGCCATGTCTGCACAGGTGCCTCCGCGATCAACGATGACGGTGATGAGCACCACGTTCGCGCCGAATTCACGCACAGCATCAACTGCTTCAAAGATGGAGGTACCGCGCGTCACTGTGTCTTCAGTGATGACCACGTTGTCGCCATGTTGCAGCGCGCCCGCAATGCGACCTTTCACACCGTGATCTTTCGCTTCTTTGCGAACACTGAAGCTTCGAAGGGCATGCCCCCGAGTGGCCGCCACCGCGGCAATTCCGAACGCGACAGGGTCAGCACCCATGGTGAGTCCACCGATGGCATTGCCCGAAGCAGGTATGAGCGACAGCGCGACATCGGCAACCAACACAATGCCGTCGGGTCGGCAAGCCGTCTGCTTGGTGTCGAGGAACCAGCTGCTCTTGCGGCCCGACTTCAACGTGAAGTCGCCGGTCTTGAGCGAGTGGGCAAACACATGGTCGCGCAATGCCGCGCGGGCCGGGTCGAGCGGGGGTAGACCGGCTGGTGTGTGGGGGTAGGCGTTCGAGACCATCGATGTGACCCTACCTGCAGCCCCTTTTCAGCATTGCGAATAGGTTTCGTCTTACAACTGAATGGAAAATCAACCGTTTCGAATTGCTACTTCCGATAGGTGCCCGCAGATAGACGCCGTCCCGCAACCTCCAAGAAGACCTCCGCAGCCAAGAAACGGGCCCGCGCGACAGCAATGTCCGACAGCCACAAGCGAGCTCTCGCCAACGGTCGCACCGAAGGTCGCATCAGCTGGCAAGCATGGACCGAGTTTGGCGTGCCGCCGGTTGTGCTGAAGAAGGCCGGCATCACACCGGAGTGAACTCATTTGAGGTGATCAAGCGCCTCGACTGCTCGTGATGCGTATCGCAACACACGCTTCATATCGAATGCTTCATCGAGTTGCGCGCTCGTCAAGCCAAGCGATGAGTTCTGCTCGAGCACAGAGCGAAATGACCGCGACTCAGCCATAGCTTTCGACGCAGCATCTTGAACGATGCGATACGCATCATCACGTGTTGCACCCGCTTCCACGAGTTTCAATAACACCGACTGCGAAAACACGACACCATTCAACAACTCAAGATTCACGCGCATCTTCTCTGTGTCAACTTCGAGACCCGCGATGAGTCGCACCATGCGACGCAACATGTAATGAGTGGCCAAAGATGCATCGGGCAACACGATGCGCTCAGCCGAAGAGTGCGAGATGTCGCGCTCGTGCCACAACGCCACGTCTTGCAAACCAACAGTGAGATGTGAGCGCACTACTCGCGACAAGCCAGTGATGGTCTCGGCAGCAATGGGGTTGCGCTTATGTGGCATTGCAGATGAACCTTTTTGCCCTGACTTGAAGCCTTCGCGCACCTCACCCACTTCTGTTCGTTGCAAGTGTCGCAGTTCGACTGCGATGGACTCGAGCGTCGTGGCTGTTGAAGCACACGCCCAGAGGTACTCAGCGTGGCGATCGCGCGCAATCACTTGGGTTGCCGGCACAGGAATAAGACCCAAGTAATCTGCAACGTGCGCTTCGACATCGGGTGTGATGTTCGAGTACGTACCGACCGCACCGGAAAGCTTGCACACCGCGATATTGGCCCGCGCTTCCATCATGCGCTGACGATCACGATCCAACTGCAATGCCCACAAGGCAACTTTCGCGCCGAACGTTGTTGGCTCAGCATGAATGCCGTGAGTACGCCCGATCATGGGGGTGTCTCTGTGAGCACGAGCAAGTTCGATGAGTGCTTCGATGAGATCTGACTGGGCCTCAATCAACAAGTCGGCAGCATCCCGCAACGCCCAACACTGTGCAGTGTCGACAACGTCGGTGCTCGTGAGCCCGTGGTGCAGCCACGCGCCGTGTGGCATGCCGACTTTTTGTTGCAGCACATCAACAAACGCAGCCACATCATGGTCGGTGACACGTTCGCGCTCGGCAACCTCACGCACAAATGCAGAATCAACTGTTGGGGCATGTACTCGACAGGCTGCAGCGTGATCAGAAGAGGCAATACCAACACTTGCAAGCGCCTCAAGCACCGTCACTTCAACTTCCACCCAACGCTGCATGCGTGCTTCATCCGTGAAGATGGCAGCCATGTCCGGCAATGAATATCTCTCAATCATGCCGTCACCTTCACATCGTCGCGAACGATGACAGCATCGCGCTCAGGGCCAATTCCGATGATGCTCACTGGAATCCCGGTCGCACGCTCGACGATGCGCACCAACGCACGCGCGCTCTCGGGAAGATCTTTGAATCGAGATACACCTCTCAACGATGTTTTCCACCCGGGCAATGATTCATACACCGGTTCCACATCATCCAAGAGTTCGCTGCGGTCTGGATAGCCGGTGAGCAGCACACCATTTAGTTTGTATCCGACACACACCTTCACTTCGTCAAAAGTATCGAGCACATCGAGTTTGGTGAGCGCGATGTCGGTGATTGAATTCACTCTCACTGCATGCTTCAACATGACGGTGTCGAGCCACCCAGTTCTGCGACGACGGCCAGTCACCGTGCCGAACTCACGACCGATGTCGACCAACTTGTCACCCAACTCGTCAGTGAGTTCGGAGGGAAACGGTCCAGACCCGACACGAGTGGTGTACGCCTTAGCAATTCCGACGATGCGCGTCATGTCTCGCGGACCAAGTCCGGTACCAGCAGCTGCACCGCCAGATGTTGGGTTGGACGACGTCACGAACGGATAGGTGCCGTGATCAATGTCAAGAAACGTTGCTTGTGCACCCTCCAACAAAATGTTCTTCTTTGCGTCTTTGGCGTCGTGCAGAACATTCACTGTGTCGGCGATGTACGGAACAAGTCGGGTACCCAGCGCAACAAACTGCTTCACGACAACTTCGACATCGATTGGTTCACCACCGAACATTGAAATTTCTTTTTGTGCAGCAACGGCACGCTCACGAACCTGAGTCTCGAACGACCGGGGGTCAAGCACCGCTCCGGCACGAATACCGACACGACGCACTTTGTCGGCATACGCCGGTCCGATGCCTTTCAATGTCGTGCCGATCTTCCCATCGCCGCGTCCAGACTCTATAGCCGCATCTATGGCCTGATGCCAAGGGAAGATGAGGTGTGCTTGGCTCGACACCTTCAGACGAGCACAGCTGACGTAGCGACCCTCGAGTGAATCGATTTCCTTGAACAGCGTGGGCAAGTCGACAACAACTCCATTTCCTATGACAGGTGTGACCGTGTCATAGAGCACGCCGCTTGGAATGAGTTGAAGGGCGTAACGCTCGCTTCCAACAACGACAGTATGTCCGGCGTTGTGACCACCCTGGTAGCGCACCACGAAATCTTGCGAGGCGGCGAGAAGATCAATGACCTTGGCCTTGCCTTCATCACCCCACTGGGTACCGACGACTGTGGTGACGGGCATGAACGCTCCTCCTTCGGAACGTAAGTGAACTCTAGCGGCAAACGGTTGTAATTCGGCTCAAGCACCGCGACACCGAACGGTAGGTTTTCCATCGGTGACAGCGGTTCTACGACGCCATGTGTGGTCAGCACTCACAGAAGACCAGCGCGATGCGCTGTGTCGACGCGGTCTGGACGACATCTTCGACGAAGGTCTCCGCAACTCAATCGCTGCGCTGATCGACGACGTGCGTGTACGCGGTGATCAGGCGGTGTGCGACGCACTGGCCACGCACGATGGCATCTCGCTGAACCCAGACCAATTACGCGTGTCTGATGACGACATCGACAGCGCCACTGTGAGTGGCGACACAGAAAACGCCTTGCGTGTCGCTATTGACAACATTCGCCGATTCAACGATGCGCTGCTCGCCCGCCTCTCCGATTGGTCGATCGAGATTCAGCCAGGCCTCACGGCCGGAGAGAAACTGTCACCCATTTCAAGTGCGGGCCTGTTTGTGCCAAGCGGCAAGGCCAGCTACCCCTCTGTTGCGTATCAACTTGGTGTTCCGGCCGTTGTCGCCGGTGTTCCAAAAGTTGCAGTTGTTGTGCCGCCTGTTCCAGGTGGTCACGGTGAGGTTGACCCGGCCGTGTTGGTGGTGTGTCGCATGCTCGGGTTACGCGACGTGTTTCGCGTCAACGGACCTGCCGGCATCGCTGCGCTTGGTTTCGGCACGAACACCATTCCTCGTGTGAGAAAAGTTGTCGGGCCAGGCAGCCCGGCCGTAACCATCGCGCAAGTCGAAATGCAACGTCATGGTGTGGCAACGATGATGTTGCTCGGACCAACCGAAAGCTTGGTTATCGCAGACGACTCTGTGCGCGCCGACTTGTTGGCTGCTGACTTGTTGATTGAGGCCGAGCACGGCACCGACAGCACGGTTGTGCTGGTCACCGATTCCACGGCACTCATCGAAGCTGTCGAGTCTGAACTTGTGAGGCAACTTGCTGACCTGCCAACACAGCGTGCCGAAGCAGCACGTGCATCACTTGGCGTGAATGGTGGAGTGGTACTTGTTGACACTCTTGACACCGCAGTTCAAGTCGCCAACAAATTCGCCGCAGAACACTTGCAAGTTGCAGTCACTGCTTCGAGGGCTGACGAAGTTGTTGGTGGAATAGTCAATGCCGGTGAAATTCTGGTCGGTCAACACACGCCCTTTAGTGCAGCCAACTTCGTCATCGGATGTCCTGCGTCTTTACCAACGAGCGGATTTGCCCATGTGTCCTCTGGCATCACAGTCGAAACGTTCATGAAGCGCACAGCAGTCGCACAAGCAAACAAATCCGCACTTAAGGCACTGTCACCTGCGATTACTGCATTGTCAGATCATGAAGGCTTTCCGGCACACGGGAACGCCATCCGTCGCCGACTCAGCTGAGTGCAATTGTCTCAACTGACGTCACTGACAACTCATCACCGTCAACATCAACTCGCACTGCACCGTGTTCTGACACTTTGCCCTCGAGAATCAACACCGCTGATGGGTCGGCAATTTCTTTCTGAATGAGTCGCTTGAGTGGTCGAGCACCAAAGATGGCGTCGTAACCTTCTTCTGCCAACCACACTCGCGCTGCCGGAGTGACCTGCAGGGTGATACGACGTGTGGCCATGCGATCGACCAGATGTTGCAGTTGAATTTCGACGATTGCTCCGAGGTCTTCTTTTTCGAGCGAACGGAAACGCACGATTTCATCGATGCGATTGACGAACTCTGGTCGGAAATAGTCGATCGGCTCACCAGGCAAGTTGCTGGTCATGATCAACACGACATTGGTGAAGTCGACGGTTCGTCCTTGACCATCGGTGAGACGGCCGTCATCGAGCACCTGCAACAACACGTTAAACACGTCGGGGTGAGCCTTTTCCACTTCGTCAAGTAACACCACGCTGTAGGGACGTCGCCGAACTGCTTCAGTGAGTTGGCCACCTTCGTCGTAACCGATGTATCCAGGGGGTGCGCCGATAAGTCGGCTCACCGAGTACTTCTCCATGTACTCAGCCATATCGATACGCACCATGGCGCGCTCGTCATCGAACAAGAATTCCGCGAGTGCCCGTGCGAGCTCGGTTTTACCCACACCGGTTGGACCAAGGAACATGAACGAACCGATGGGACGATTCGGGTCGGACAAACCGGCACGACTGCGGCGAATGGCATTGGCAACTGCCGTCACTGCATCGTTCTGCCCGACAATGCGCTGGTGCAACAGATCTTCAAGATGCACCAACTTGTGCATCTCTCCTTCCATCAAGCGACTGACAGGAACACCAGTCCACTTCGACACCACTTCGGCAATGTCTTCAGCGTCGACTTCCTCTTTCAACATGCGATTGTTGGTCTGCAACTGATCAAGGTGTGACGTTGCGTCGGAAATGCGCTTCTCTAGCTCAGGAATGCGGCCGTATCGCATCTCGGCAGCTTTCTCGAGGTCTTGTTCGCGCTCGACTGCAGTGCGCAACGACTCAAGCTCCTCTTTTAGACTTCGAATAGCGGCAATGGCCTCACGCTCGGCATTCCAATGGCCCTTCATCTCTTCGACTTGAATTTGAAGACGCTCGAGCTCTTCGGTGAGTGATTCAAGGCGTTCTTTCGAGGCCACGTCGGTCTCTTTTTCGAGCGCCACTTTCTCGATTTCAAGTTGAAGAATGCGACGCTGCACGATGTCGATCTCTGTCGGCAGAGAATCAATTTCGATGCGCAACTTGCTTGCAGCTTCGTCAACCAAGTCGATGGCCTTGTCAGGAAGGAATCGATTGGTGAGATACCGGTTCGACAACACCGCAGCACTCACGAGTGCCGTGTCTTGAATACGCACACCATGGTGCACTTCGTATCGCTCCTTCAAGCCACGCAAAATCGCGATGGTGGCTTCGACTGTTGGTTCACCCACGTACACCTGTTGGAAACGACGCTCGAGGGCTGGGTCTTTCTCGACGTACTTGCGATACTCATCGAGTGTCGTTGCACCAATCATGCGCAGTTCACCACGAGCAAGCATCGGCTTGATCATGTTGCCCGCGTCCATCGCGCCTTCTGCACCACCGGCACCAACCAAAGTGTGCAACTCGTCAACGAAGGAAATGATCTCGCCCTGCGCGTCGGTGATTTCCTTCAGCACCGCCTTCAATCGCTCTTCAAACTCACCGCGATACTTCGCGCCAGCGAGCATCGAACCAAGGTCAAGGCTCACCAGTCGCTTTGTCTTCAACCCCTCTGGTACGTCGCCGTCTGCGATACGCCGTGCGAGTCCTTCGACAATCGCCGTCTTACCGACGCCGGGCTCTCCGATCAGCACGGGATTGTTCTTGGTACGTCGTGACAACACCTGAATGACACGTCGAATCTCTTCATCACGGCCGATGACGGGGTCGATCTTGCCTTCACGAGCACGTGCCGTGAGATCGACTCCGTAGCGTTCGAGAGCCTGGAATTGAGATTCAGGGTCTTGGCTGGTGACACGGTGCGACCCACGAACGTCGCGCAACGCCTGCAACAGCTCTTCGCTGCCCACACCAACCCGTTGATTCATCGCTAACAACAAGTGCTCGACCGACAAGAAGTCGTCGTGCAGGTCTTTGCGTGCAGATTCGGCATTCGCGAAGACATTCGCCAACTCGCGATTCATTCGAGGTTCATCGCCACCAGTGGTGCGCGGCAACTTCTTGATTGCCTCGTCTGCGCGCTCTCGCAACATTCCTGGAGCAATTCCGAGCTTTGTGAGCACAGGAGTCACCACCGTTTCGGGTTGCGACAGCAATGCGACCATCACGTGATCGGGCGTCACCTCGGGGTTGCCCATTGATCGCGCAGTGTCACCTGCTGCAGCAACAGCTTCTTGGGTTTTGGTGGTCCATTTTTTCGGGTCGAGTGCCATGTGGGGGTCTCCTTGGGCGGTCAGGAGTGTTGATCAAAAATTGACGGACGTTGTCCGAACACTGCGATTGCTTGGCGCAACGGAACGAGATCGCGTCGCACGCGACGCTCTGCGTTTGCGGTTGCTTCTTCCGCTGCACGACGCAAGTGCTCAACTTCATGTCGTAAGCGTTCGACTTCTGCTTCGAGCGACATGACGTGGCGGATGCCCTCTAGGTTCATGCCCAACTCGGCAAGTTCTGCGATGCGACGCAGACGCGAAATATCGGCATCGCTGTATCGACGATTACCACCTGCTGTGCGCGCCGGTGACAACAACCCGCGACGTTCATAGATACGCAGCGTCTGCGGGTGCACCCCGGCAAGTTGAGCGGCCACTGAAATGACGTACACAGCTTGTTGTTCGTGTCTCATGACGCGCCCGCCTTTTGTGCGCGTGGGTTACGCAACACATCGGCTAGTTGTTCAACAACTTTCTGCTCTTCTTCATTCAATGATGTAGGTATCACCACATCTACTGTGACGATGAGATCACCGGTCATCTTGTCAGTAACAATTCCCTTGCCTTTAACGCGGTGACGTGATCCCGACTGTGTTCCGGCCTTCAATCGCAAACTCACATCGCTACCGTCAAGTGTGGGAACAGAGATTGTCGACCCAAGCGTCGCTTCGGTGAAAGACACAGGTACACGCACAGTCAAGTTCACCCCGTCGCGACCAAACACCGGGTGTGGTGCGACATTGCATTCAACAAACAAGTCCCCTGTGGGCCCACCATTTCGACCAGGTGCTCCGCGTCCCTTCAGGCGGATGCGTTGACCATCGCTGACTCCTGCAGGTATGCGCACTTTCACTTCGCGCGGTCGATGTTCGATACCGCTTCCCCGACAAGTGGAGCAGGCATGTTCGATGATGACGCCGCGACCACCACACGACGTGCACGGGTTGGACATCGCGAAAAAACCTTGGTTGTTCGCCACTGACCCACGTCCGGCGCATGCACCACACGTTTTCGGTGAAGTGCCTGGTCGTGCACCAGAGCCGTTGCACGACGTGCACTGTGAATCGGCGGTGAGATGCAGCGACGTGGTGAGACCATGTGCCGCGTCGACAAAGTCGAGCGTCAACTTCGCTTCAATATCTCCCCCACGCTGCGGTCCGACGCCGGCTCCACCGCGCTTTCCGCGACCAAACATCTGCCCGAGAAGATCACCAAGGCCATCACCGGTGTCGAAGTTGAACGTTTGGCCACCAGGCCCGGCAAAACCACCCATCGGACCCATGCGACGAACGTCGTCGTATTCCTTGCGGCGTGTTTCATCACCAACGACGTCGTATGCGGCAGAGATCTCCTTGAAGCGTTCTTCTGCTTGCGCATTTCCGGGGTTGGCATCGGGATGGAACTCGCGGGCGAGTCGGCGATACGCCTTCGTGATGTCCTTCTGCGATGCCGTTGACGACACGCCAAGGACCGCGTAGTAGTCCTTCTCGAACCACTCGCGCTGGGCAGCCATGTTGACTAGCCCCTCACCTTGACCATCGCGGCGCGCAACACTTTGCCCTTCCAGCGATATCCGGTGCGCATGACTTCGACGACAATCGGCTCGGAGCCATCACCCGGTTCACTGGCAACTGCTTCGGCAAGCGACGGATCAAATGGCTTATCGAGCAAGTCGACAGCTTCAAGACCTTGTTTTTGAAGTGAGCCGATGAGCGCACTCCACACAGGTTCGACACCTTCGACACCATGTGAGAACGCCGCCTCACACGCATCGAGCACTGGCAGCAACGCTTCGACCACCCTGCCGGTGGCCCGGTCAACTTCGTCGGCCTGGGTGGTGGCGACGCGCTTCTTGTAATTCTCGAAATCAGCTTGCAGACGCAAGGCGATGTCTTTGAACTCGTCACGTTCGGCGAGCAATGCATCAATGTCGTGTTCAACGACTTCTGATGCATCGTCTGTGGTGACAGCCGGTACTTCGTCTGTGTCGGTCGGTTCGTCGACCATCTCAGCATCCATGGTGCGCTACCGAATCACTTCTCATCAACGATTTCGGCGTCGACAATCTCATCGTCGTTCATCGAACCAGCACCAGATGCAGACGTGCCAGCGGCGTTCGAGTCACGAGCTGCTGCTTCGTACAACTTCTGGCTGAACGCTTGGCTTGCCGACATGAGGCCTTCGGTGGCGGTCTTGATGGCTTCGACATCTGTTCCTGCGATTGCCGTCTTCAATTCGCTGAGCGGACCTTCAACTGCGTTCTTTTCGTCGGCGGACACCTTGTCACCTTGCTCTCGCAGCACCTTTTCGGTTTGGTACACGAGAGAGTCAGCGTTGTTACGCACCTCGGCCTCTTCGCGACGACGGCGATCTTCCTCGGCATGTGCCTCGGCATCTTTCACCATCTTGTTGATGTCGTCTTTGTTCAGCGATGACTGACCGGTGATAGTCATGGACTGTTCCTTGTTGGTGGCGCGGTCCTTCGCCGACACATGCACGATTCCGTTTGCGTCGATATCGAAGGTGACTTCGATCTGTGGCACACCACGAGGTGCAGCTGGCAAATCAACGAGCTGGAACTTACCGAGTGTCTTGTTGTAACTGGCCATTTCACGCTCGCCCTGCAACACGTGAATTTCCACCGACGGCTGATTGTCATCTGCCGTGGTGAACACTTCGGTGCGGCGTGTGGGAATAGTGGTGTTGCGCTCAATGAGACGAGTCATCACGCCACCTTTTGTTTCGATACCAAGTGAAAGTGGTGTCACGTCGAGGAGCAGAACGTCTTTGACATCGCCCTTCAACACGCCTGCCTGAATGGCCGCACCAACGGCAACAACTTCGTCAGGGTTCACCGACTTGTTCGGCTCTTTCCCGGTCAGCGACATGACGAGGTCTTGCACCGCCGGCATACGCGTGGAACCACCAACCAAGATGACGTGGTTGATTTGGCCCTTGGTGAGACCAGCATCTTTGATGGCCTGCTCGAATGCGATGCGACAACGCTCAATGAGATCAGCGGTCATCTCCTGGAACTTCGCACGCGACAGTGTTTCGTCGAGGTGCAACGGGCCTTCAGCTGTTGCGGTGATGAACGGCAAGTTGATTTGCGTCTGTTGAACCTGTGACAGTTCGATCTTCGCCTTTTCCGCAGCTTCCTTCAGACGCTGCGTCGCCATGCGGTCTTGTGCAAGGTCGATGTTGTGCGCTGACTTAAATTGCTGCACCAACCAATCGATGATGCGTTGGTCCCAGTCGTCACCACCGAGGTGAGTGTCACCGTGAGTACTCTTCACTTCGAAGACGCCGTCGCCAATTTCCAACACCGACACGTCGAAGGTTCCGCCGCCGAGGTCGAACACCAATACCGTCTCGTCTTGTGATGCTTTGTCGAGTCCGTAGGCGAGTGCTGCCGCGGTTGGCTCGTTGATGATGCGCAACACTTCTAGGCCGGCAATTTGCCCAGCTTCTTTCGTTGCGGTCCGCTGTGCGTCGTCGAAATACGCAGGCACAGTGATAACTGCTTGTGTGACAGTGTCGCCCAAGTACGCCTCGGCATCACGCTTCAACTTCATGAGTGTGCGTGCACTGATTTCTTGTGGCGTGTACTGCTTGCCGTCGATGTCGTCGGACTTCCAGTTCTCGCCCATGTGGCGCTTCACGCTGCGGAAGGTGCGGTCGGGGTTGGTGATTGCCTGGCGCTTGGCCACTTCACCCACCAGCACTTCGCCGGTCTTCGAGAAGGCCACGACGGACGGGGTGGTGCGGGCACCTTCAGAGTTGGGAACCACGACCGGATCACCGGCTTCAAGGAAGGCCACCACTGAGTTGGTGGTTCCGAGGTCGATACCGACTGCTTTTGCCATGGGGGGTCTCCGTTTTTTCGTGGTGCTGGTTTCTTGTCCTGCTGGGTCAGGGGGTCACGCAGCAGGGGTTGTGTCGTCAGAATACGGTCACCGCATGAACTTGGCAACTTCTGTGTCATAAAACCTGAGTGATAGTGACTCAAGTTTGTACCTGCCCCCTCACCACCGCCATTTCAGTGGCTCTGGTGGCCCAGACCTACGATGGGCTTGTGGTCGGCTCTCTCGTCATCTTGCGCCATGGTCAAAGCACTTGGAACCAGCTCAACCTGTTTACTGGCTGGCACGACGTGCCGCTGTCGGCCCAAGGCGAGGCAGAGGCCAAGGCCGCCGGGGTCACCATGGCCGCAAAGGGCCTGGTGTTCGACGTGGCTCATACCTCGTTACTCACTCGTGCTGTGCTCACCTGCCACCTCGCACTGCAGGAAATGGGGCAGGTCTGGTTACCGGTCCAGCGCGATTGGCGTCTGAACGAACGGCATTACGGGGCGCTGCAAGGTCTCGACAAGAAGGCCACCGTCGAAAAGCACGGTGCTGATCAAACTCACCTGTGGCGTCGCAGTTTTGATGTGCCACCCCCACCAGTCGCAGACGACAGTCCTGAGCATCCACGCAATGACGCGCGCTATCGGTTCGTCGACCGAGGGGCTCTGCCAGCTACCGAGTGTCTGAAAGATGTGGTCGCGCGAGTGATGCCGTACTTCCATGCTGAAGTGGTACCCCAGTTGAAGGTTGGCATGAACGTGTTGATCACTGCCCATGGCAATTCGTTGCGCGCGTTGCTGATGCAACTTGAGAACGTCTCCGAAGCAGACATCGCCGACCTGAACATCCCCACTGGTGTTCCGCGTCAGTACGACTTGTCGATCAATGGTGATGCCGTGTCGATAAATTCGGTTCGTTACCTCGGTGATCAAGATGCAATAGCCAAGGCCGCAGAAGCCGTCGCCAATCAGACGAAGGGCTGACCAACCTCTTCGTAAATGGGCGTATAGTCCTTTGTATGGCCAGTCTTAAAGCGTCGCTCCAACATCTTCGTAACGTTCCGTTGTTCTCGTCGTGTTCCAACAAGGAACTTGAGCGCATCGCCAAAGCAGCCGATGAAGTGAACGTGAAGGCCGGAACGTTGATTGTTGACCAAGGTCAAACCGGTCGCGAGGCATACATCTTATTGAGAGGTGTCGCAGTCGTTCGTCGCAACGGCAAGAAGGTCACTTCGCTCAGCGAAGGTTCGGTCATCGGCGAGTTGTCTTTGCTCGATCACGGCCCACGCACAGCCTCTGTCAGTGCCGAAACCGACTGCGCATTGCTCGTTATCAGCCAGCGCAACCTCTATGGCGTGATCGACATGGTGCCATCAGTGGCCCATAAGTTGCTTTCAGCCCTCGCCACACGCATTCGCGACCTCGACCGCGCGTACTACGGCTGATTTCGCCGTTTTCACGACGGCACATACTGTCGTCAACTGCCCAAGCAGTCAGTGGTCGGGGCTAGCGTTCTTATAGCCATGAGCACGCACACTGCATCCCCAGAAGCCGCCTCGACAGAGAAGAAACGCCTTCGCCCACACCAGATTTCCATTGGCATAGGCCTCTTCATGGGTGTGTTCACCCTGATGTCGGGAGTCATTCCAAACTTCACCAAGTGGCACAGTGAATCGGAAGTCACGCGGCATGTATTCGAAGGCATTCCGAGTGCGCTGAAGGCCGCGTTCTACACGGTCATTCCCGTGATGCTCGTGTGGGGTTCGTTCCGCTTCGCCGATCGCATGCGCAACTGGGAGCGTGGTGCGCCCGACCGTCGCAAAACCACTC
>Ga0194123_10001239_pt1 | contig 39907 bp, 66 predicted proteins | sample TA2MahsurfametaG_5_FD_155479 | JGI IMG/M metagenome (GOLD analysis project Ga0194123, IMG submission 155479) | Freshwater microbial communities from Lake Tanganyika, Tanzania - TA2015023 Mahale A surface | ecosystem: Environmental > Aquatic > Freshwater > Lake | place: Tanzania: Lake Tanganyika... | reverse complement strand
AAGATGCGGCTGCGGCAGATGCAAAGAAGGCAAAAGAGGATTTCGTTTCAGGCGCAACAAAGAACGGTGTTCCTGAACGAGTTGCTGACGAGCTATATGAAAAGGTGCTGTTTTTCTCAGGCTATGGCTTCAACGCAAGTCACGCCATGTCTTATGCGATCGATTCTTATTATTGCGCATGGCTTCTAACATACTTTGAAGAAGAGTGGCTCTGTGCATACCTCGAGTCGATGTCCGGTAACGATGAGAAGCGTGCAAAGGCATTCTCTGAGGTGAGGGCTCTCGGTTACAAGATCGTCAACATCGACATCAACTATGCAACAAATAGCTGGACGATTCTTAAAGGTAAGCGATTCATGCCCAGCTTCCTTTCATGTAAGGGAGTTGGTGAGTCTGCGGTAGAAGAAATCATTGAAAATCGTCCATATAAATCCGTAGAAGATATGCTGTGGAATGAAGATGGGTCATGGAAGCATTCAAAGTTCAACAAACGAGCGTTCGAGGCGCTCGTCGCGATTAAGGCCTTCGATTCTCTGGATTGCATCGGTCATGACAGGACCTTCACCAGTCACAAACAGATGAGTGAGATCTTGGTGAACAGGAACAGCGATATCAAGAAACACACGAAGAAAAACCCGACGGTCGGGATGGAAGCGTTCCGCGCGGCATTAATTGAGACGAAGGACATGGATGAATGGACTCGATCTGAGATGGTCGACAACAGCATCAAATACCTCGGATCATTCAACGCTGCGATGCTGATGCCAGATGAGATCTTGCGAAAGCTAGAGTCCAAGAACGTCAAATCTGTCGATGACCTTTCTGACAGCGACATCTACTGGTTCATCGTCTCTGATACAAAACCAAAGAAGACGAAGACAGGTAAACCATACCTCTTGTTGACGATCACCGGTCTCGGTGGTCAGAACCACAGGTTGTTCTGCTGGGGATGGGACGGTGTCACTGAGGTTCAGAAGTACAGCGTGTGCATCGCAGAGATCACTGTGGATGCATACGGTAATAAAACCTTCATGAAGAAGGTTAAGATCTTGGATTCATGAGGTGTAATGTGGGAACCGTTATTCTGTTTGACGGCTCTGATAAGGTCGGTAAGACCGAAATGGCCAGAGAGTTATCTAAGAGATTGTGTATTCCTTATTTTAAGAATGAGTCTGAGTGGAATGCATTTTCAAACGACAAGAACTATTTCATCAACGCTTTGAAGTACGGAGATCCATACTTCTACAACTTCTTAAAGATGACGGGAACTTCGACCATTCTTGATCGATCGTATCCTTCTGAGTGGGTTTATTCTAAAGTGTATGATCGTCAGACCGATCATGAGGCATTGAACCGCATAGACTCATTGGCTGCGTCTATCGGTGTGAAGATCGTCATACCGTATAGAACTTCTTACGAAGGATTGCACGACGATATGCATGACATCGACTCTAAGGCCATGCAAAAGATCTCTGATGCTTATGCAGACTTCATAAAGTGGACGAAGTGCGAGACGCTTCACCTTTGTGTTGATTCAGAAGACCTTGATTGGGAAATGAAGACCATTCTAGATTTTATTGCAAAAAAGGAATAGTATGAAATTAGGCATCAGTTATTGGGGATTTTGTGAGCCATTTGAAGCCTCTAGAGAGGCAAAGACGCCGGATGGTCACAGGTATGGTCGACCGATCATGGTGGATGCATTGACATCCCGCGGGCATGATGTGTATGCTCTTCAGCAACGCCGTGAGGCAGTGCCGTATCCTGGGATTAAGTATGATTCAGGGTTTCCTGACCTTGATGTGTTGTTCATCGAGTGGAGATGGCCGACATATAAGAACTCAGGAACAAAGAAATTTGAGCCTGATCTCGATAGACAAATCGAACTATTGTCACATTATCACGGAAAAATCCCCGTCGTCATCTGGGATTGTGATTACAAGGTGACCCATCAGGATGAGATGGTATGGCCTAATGCAATCATTGCCGATCCTGCATTTGAACCACGAAACTTGACTCGCCGCCGTGAACGTTTGATGTTTTGGACTGACTGGAAGAAACTCTTACCTGTGAATGAGATATCGTTTGAGTATGGATACGTCGGCAATAACTACGAAAGACCCCAGGCATTTGAGAGATACTACTCTCTGCCCGCAGGTGGACTTCGAATTCTAGGAATTCAGACGACCGTGCATGGAAACTGGTTGGAGGTATCACCTGAACGTGAGTCTCCTCGAAGCTTAATTTCATCTCATACGAACGTTGCATTCGCTCCGCGGCTCAACTTCTATGATTCAATGAAACGCTTGAATTCATTCGTGGCCACGACGCACATAACGAAACCAGAGTATGCTCAGAGAGGATTTGCGTCGCCGAGGTATGTTGAAAACATCGTCTCAAATGTTCCAGCTTTGGTACCTGAAGAGTTTTTGGTCTCAGGTTTGTTAGGCAAAGATTGGATCGTTAACGGATCTGGGTCCGTTGTTGAAAAGGTTAGAAAGATTTCTGAAATGACATTGGATGAAAGGACATCATTGATTTGCGAACAAGAGAATAATTTGAAGTCACATGGTGTATTTTCTGTAGATGGAGTTGTAGATTTTCTAGAGTCACTCATTTGAAGGTACAAAAAATGAAGGTATTAATCACAGGTGTTGCAGGTCTCCTCGGGGCAAATTTTTCACGCCATTTGCTCAACAAGGGTTATAAAGTCGTTGGAATCGACGATTTAAGCGGAGGGTATGAAGATTCCGTGCCTTCAGACGTCACGTTTTACCGACAAGACTTGACCAATCGTGGCGCAGTTTCTCAAATCTTCAATAAGGAAAAACCTGATTACGTTTTTCACTTCGCGGCATATGCGGCAGAAGGACTGAGTCCTTTCATCAGGAACTACAACTATACGAATAACGTCCTTGCTTCTGCAAACGTGATCAATGCATGCGTCAACAATGACGTCAAGAAGGTCGTCTTCACGTCATCGATGGCCGTCTACGGAGTCGGAAATCCACCTTTCACTGAAGATCAGCTTCCCACACCTGAAGACCCGTACGGAATCGCGAAGTACGCCGTCGAGATGGATCTGAAGCTTGCTCATGAGATGTTTGGGCTTCGTTACAGCATCGTTCGTCCGCATAACGTCGTTGGAATCTACCAGAACATTTGGGACAGGTATCGAAACGTAATCGGAATCTGGATCCGAAAGGCGATGAACGGTGAACCACTGACCATCTTTGGAGACGGTACTCAGGTCAGGGCATTCTCAGACATCAAGTTCTACATGGAGCCATTTGAGAAGCTGATGGAATCACATGACGGTGAGATCTTTAACATTGGCGCGGACAAACACTACACGATCAATGAAGCAGCAGACACTGTGATTGATGTTGCGAAAGAGTTGGGAATTACTGCTACTAAGGTTCATCTAGAAAAGAGAAACGAAGTCCACACTGCATACTGCGATCACACCAAGGCGCATCGTCTACTTGGCTTCAAGGATGACACTGACCTTCGTGAGACGACAATGAAAATGTTTAAGTGGGCTCTAGAGCAACCGAATCGTCCGATGAAGACGATGGACTATGAGATTGAGAAGAACATGTATTCTTTCTGGAAGAAATGACCATGACAACAACAACGTTTCCTGAAAAGCTTGTAGATAGAGAAAAATTCATTTTTGATCAAGTCGCAGCTGGTAACTTTGCGGCTTCTTGGTCTCCGCTTGAGTACTCGATCGGTGGACGAAACGTCAAACTCAATGTCATGTCTGATGCATTGAAGATTGGAGGAGTAAGAGTCAACGTGTCTGCAACTCTTCAGCAACAGCTTGCAGATGTTTTTGATGCATCACTATTGACAGCTCAGGTCGCAGATCTAATGTTCTTAAATGCTTCGAAGCGTGTTGAGCCATCTCCCGAGCCTATCTCATCATCTGTCAAGTCCATGATCAATCATAGTCAACGAGTCGATGGAATGGTTGGGTCAACACCGTCAGGAATCGTTGCACCTCCAGGAAAACACTGGATCTTGGACAAAAAACTTGAAACTTCTCCTGGAAGGGCTTGCAATTATGGATGGCACTTCGTTGGATCAACATTCAAGGGCATCAAGGGATTTCCATGTGCATCGACTTTTCGTAAGACGGTTGATGGAAAAGCGATCAGCGTGATTCAGCCGAATGCAACTGCTCATGATGCTAAACACAGCGACTATTCTCAGATCTGCCAATTGGTATCACAGCAGTGTTGGGTTGATGGCGTTGAGAGAAAATTTTCTGAGCTGTTGATGGATCCCTTGTCTGCGTCTCTTGTCAACTCTACCGGTGCCTTAAAGTTTGATAGACAACCCAAGGTTCCGCTAGTCATCGGTGTGAAGGTCTCTTTTCCTGTCATCGTCATCGTTTGAGGTTCATATGCCGACATACGAATATGTTTGTAAAAGTTGCGAGCACTTGATGGAAACTGTTCAATCTATGAAAGATGATCCGTTGAAGACATGTCCAAAATGCAATGAAGACAAGCTTGAACGTCTGATATCAGGAGGAACTAGCTTCACATTGAAAGGTGGCGGATGGTACAAGGATCTGTACTCTAGTCCGAAGCCTGGTTCTTCAGATTGAACTTGCAACCTCTGGACACGTTCCTGCTGGTCCTAGCTGCTGGATGAGAAGGTTTGAACAAGTTGTGTATGTCTTCATCTTCCTTTGACATGAACACGGGCTTCACCTCACCCGTTTCACTGTTAAAGATAATGTTGTATCCACCAGGGCCCAACGTCAGTGGAGATGTCACCTTTGAGAGATAGTCGAATCTGCCTGCAGACGACATCTCTTTATCGAACCATTCTTCTAGAACGAAGTTTGAAACACTAACGTTGCTACCGCTGATGTGTAGCTCATAGCTCATTCCTTCAACGGGATCGCACAATTCAACCGCAACAAATGTTTCATCTCCTCTGTTTGCCCACATGTTAATGTACGGATTGTAGAACGTTTCTAAGATTTCGTGCGATAACACGACGGAAACAGACTTACCTCCGGTCATCATACTGCCTCCATTGTCCAGTATTGGCCTCACGAAGACTCGTCCCCAGACCTTTCCATTTGCGTCTTGAGAATGATACCCAAGAGCGTTTGCTTGATCCGCGTTGTCCATGATGATCATTTGATATCCATCATCTCCACCTGTTTTAACGTCCCATGGAATTCTCTCTAGCAGAGGTGCTGCATGCTGTTGTAGCTGGATTTTGCATGCTTCAACCATGAGTTGAAGTTCTGGATCGGTGACTCTAGCAGACTGATTGATAACGTTAAAGATTCGCATATTTTTGATGATATAAGTAAGTGAACTTTGTTGAAAGTCAATGTATTATTAATTGAAACATGAAAATAAAGAGAGCATTGTTGACGGGCGCTGCCGGCTTCATCGGAAGCAATTTGGCAGCTGAGCTTCACCGCCGCGGGATAGAATTTGATTGTGTCGATGACATGTCAAACGGTCAGTTATCATTTTTGCCTCTTCAGCTGCAAAGTGCATTGACAATCGCTGATTTTTCAGACGATGCTATCTTACGAAAGATCGAATCAAAAGTTTACGATGTCGTATTTCATATTGCTGCGGTACCACGAGTAAGTTATTCTGTAGAATATCCTCTATCGACGAACGACACGAACGTCACCAAGACTCTTCGTTTAATGAATTCTTGCAGAGGTAACATTCTGCGCTTTGTGTTTGCTTCTTCTTCTTCAGTATACGGAAACACAGAAGTGCTGCCTACACCGACAGATTGCACCAAGTCTCCGCAATCTCCTTATGCGCTACAAAAATCAATCATTGAAGATTACTTGCGGTTATATCACAAGCACTACGGTCTAGACTCAGCCTGCCTTCGATTCTTCAACGTCTTTGGTCCTCATCAACTAGGCGGATCTCCGTATGCTACCGTCGTTGGATCCTGGTTGACTGCTATCAAAAGCGGCACTTCTATGAGATCAGACGGCGATGGAACACAATCACGAGATATGTGCTATGTTGATAATGTCGTTGATGCATGCATCAGAGCAGGAGAGGCTGACGGAGTTCTGGGCGCAGAATGCTTGAATGTCGCTTGTGGTGATCGAACAACAAATAGAGAAATACTGAACTACCTCTTATCCATATACCCAGAAGCAAAATACCATCATGCTCCATGGCGTCCTGGAGATGTGATGCACACTCTAGCTGACATCTCAAGAACGACTCAAGTCATAGGATACGTTCCATTGGTCAAGTTCTGGGAAGGGCTTGACCGTACTGTCAAGTGGTATGAAGCAAATTGGGATTCAATCAAGCAAATGAATCTAAAGGCATGACATGAAAACCTATAACAACTTCACAGAAGCATACGTCGACATCCTAAAAGACGTCTACACAAAGCCAGAGTTCATTTCATCACCACGAGGTATGCTGGTCAAAGAGAATCTGGGATATCAGTTTTGTATCTCTAATCCGAGGAACAGAATTCCTTACGTTCCAGGCAGGGATACATCAATTCATTATTTGATCGCCGAACTTTTGTGGTACCTCAGCGGAACGGATTCCGTTGAATGGATCTCAAACTATTCTGCATTCTGGCCGAAGATCTCTGATGACGGCAAGACGGCGAACAGTGCCTATGGCGCAAGAATCTTTCGATCTCATGACCGGATTGCCGGTGACATCAATAAGAGTTGGTCACAATGGGGTTATGTTGTAGAAGAACTGAAGAAAGATCCTGATTCACGTAGGGCAGTGATTCACATAAGGTCTCCTAAGGATTCACTGCTAGCGAATCTTGATGTGCCGTGTACCTTATCTCTTCAGTTCTTCCTTCGCAATGACAGGGTTCACATGATAGTCTCTATGAGATCATCAGATGTGGTCTTCGGTTTGACGTATGACGTTCCAGCCTTCACGCTTTTTCAGGAACTTCTTGCTCTTCAACTCACCCATGAATTAGGCAGGCCTATAGGCCTAGGAACATACACACACCTAAGCGCTTCTCTTCACATCTATGAGAGGCACTTTAAAATGGCCGAAAAAATACTTGAGGAAGATAAGAAACAGGATTATTTAAACATTTTGCAGATGCCTCGAATGCCTTCCATTCCTTCGTTACACCGCATGATGTTGATTCAGGCCGACCTGCGAGCTGCGATCAACGTAAAGAGAGTTCTTGAGATTGTTGAAGACATTCCAAACAGCGTCGAACTCAAGGATGACTATTGGGTAGACTGGTGCAAGGTTCTGGCATCGCATAGGGCGATGAAGTTAGGAGATGCTGATGCAAGCGAAAATATTCTTTCAAGCACAACGTTTGAAGGGTACAAATATTTCATGAAAGGTAAGTCATGAATATAACCAATCCTGAGTTTATTATCTTCTGTGGTCCAATGTTCTCCGCAAAGACAAGCATGCTTCTTCTGACTCTTGAGAGATACAAACACCAAAAGAAGAAGTTCATCGTCTATAAACCCACGATAGACGACAGGTACTCTAAGGACCAGGTCGTATCGCACGGCGGTGCAGCGATATCAGCGGTCATAGTAAAAGATGGATCTGACATATTAGAACACCTTGCAGAACAAGACAAACAACCAGACGTCGTCGCAGTTGATGAAGCGTTCATGATCCCAGGAGTATCAGACGTTCTAGTGTATCTTTTTAAGTTAGGAATCACGGTCGTTGTTTCTACGCTTGATCTATCCGCTGCAGGAAAGACCTTTGATGAACCTCAAAAGATGATGCCGTGGGCAACAAGAATTGAAAAGTTATCATCTGTATGTACGGTATGCGGATCAAACGCCCACTACACTCATAAGAAATCAAACAGCGAAAACGAAATTGAAGTCGGCAGCGATGAGACGTACGAGCCTAGGTGTTTCTCTCATCACGCTGTTATCAATAACAGGATCATAACGCATGGGTGATTCGAATGACCGCCGAGTACAAAAGCTATCTGTTTTCATGAAAATGTGCAGAGAGCTATCAACCTTATCATATGACCCAAAATACAAGGTTGCTTCTATTATAATCACGTCAGACTATCGTGAAGTCTGCGCAATCGGGTATAATGGAAGTTATAAGGGTGGACCTAATGAGCGCGTGTCTCTTGCGACAGGTCAGTCGGGATTTCTTCACGCAGAAGAAAATGCCTTATTCCACCTATGTAAACCCTATGAGTTGAGAGGAGATCTCTTGATGCTGTGCACGCACAAACCGTGTTCAATGTGCGCAAAAAGAATTGTAAACAGCGGAATAAAAAAGGTTATTTTCGATTTTGACTACATCGATAAAGAGGCTGAAACGGACACAATTTTTTCGATGACAGGAATGGCATGCGTAAAATTTGATGATCTTTTGCAGAATCCAGACGCTATCGTTAAGATTTGAGTCGAGATCGATAATTACTTAACACTGGAGTCGTCATGATACAGAAGCTTACAGAGAGATATATCATCGATCTCATGCGAGAAGAATGGACAAATAAGGTCCAGTCACTTCTCACGGAAAAGAAATCAAAGAAACCAGTCGACAAGGACAAGAAAAGAGGGAAGAGAAGACTACAAAACTCTATAGATGTTGATGGTGATGGACAACCTGAGATGGTCATTGATCCTGGATTAAGGATCACATGTAATAGTGGACCCTTCAAGGGAACTGACTACACCATTGTTAGCGTTGATGAGGGTGCTCAACAAGTTAAGTTGAGCAGATCTAACCTGCAGGGTAAGATGGTGTTTTTGACTGTTTCATTCGACGAGCTAAGATCAAATTATACAATGTGAGAAAGCGATGAGCAACATGAACAACAAGATATTCGACGGCAATTTAGATAGATTGCTCAAGCAAACTGTAAAAAGCGCTCTTGCGCATCACACTGCTGACCTTCCTCAACCTGAAAAACTAGATGAGGCTTACGTCGCTGAACCAAAGACTTTCAAGCAAGTCTCTGAGTTTTCGACTCAAAAGACGAAGGATGCCCACTCTGATCTGTACAAGGGTTATGTAGAGACGTTGAACAAGATCTCAGCAGAGATGGACACTGTCGATCGTTCGTCTGCGGATTCCAAGCACTCTGCATATCGATCAACGAAGCTTGATGAAGTGTATAATCTCAATGCAGTATGGCTTCACGAGTTGTACTTTGCGAACAGCTTTGATCCTCATTCTGAGATCACGATGGATTCTCTTTCATACTTGAGATTAGAGCGTGACTGGGGTACATTCGAGAACTGGCAAAGGGATTTCATGGCATGCGCAATGTCAGCAGGGTCCGGTTGGGCAGTGTGCGGATACCACACATTCTTGCAGCGATACGTCAATACCGTCGTAAGTCATCACAGCGGTGATATCATGTTAGGACTCTATCCAGTCATCGTCGTCGACATGTGGGAGCATGCCTATTATCGTGACTACCTGAATGACAAGAAGAGTCATCTCATTGCACGTATGAGAGAGTTTAACTGGGATGTGATCGAAGACAGATTCAAGAAGGCTGAGTCGATGGCTCAGGTATTAAAGGTGAAGTGATGGCTCTTACTCCTAAAGCTTTAGAAAAGTTGATCAAAGAGCAAATCCGTTCTGTTTTAAAAGAACAGATGGGTATGGTGGAAAAACAACCAGATGACTCTCTAGACCAGCAGATAGACGATCTATTGGTCGATTATGAGTCTGATGCCAAGATCAAGAAGAATGAAGGATTCGATTTTCGCTCAATGACTCGTCGTTTCCTGACAATGCCTCGGACCCTAGCAGAGGCAGAAGAAGGTGCTCAGCCTCCTGAAGAAAAGAAGAAGCTTGCTCTTGATGACATCGATCTAGAAGAATTTGCGACTAGCGTCGTCAGGTTGATCGATAACTATGATTCTTTGCTTGAGGTAAAGAACACGATCACCCGCCGCGCCATGAACTTTTTGTTTGAAAACTATGATCCTACCGTTGTAAAACAATTTCAGGTCATCCTAGAAGACCAGCATGACATTGTGCCAGGTAAGTCTGATGCAGAGCAAGAAGATGAGAAGATTTCTCCTCCCGCAATCGGTTCTGGTGGCATGCCGAACAAGGTGTAGGAAAAAGCTTGATTCGAACAGACATATTACACGATAGAAAGTGCATCCACGTCAAGTTAAAGAAAGACGTTCACTTAAAATTGCGTGAGAAGCTGTTTCAACATCAGCTATCGATGCAATCAATATTTGATGAGTTTGCCAGATTGATCATACATGACGATAAGAGGGCATCAAAGATCATTGAAGAGCTAGTCATTCGTAAGGCAAAAGAGCAACTTGAAAAACCTGAGAAGAAGCACACTTCATATGCGCGTGGAACAATTAATGAACTAGATCACAACACGTTGTATAATATGATCAGCTCAGATGACTCAAGAAAAAACAGATCAGCCGAAGACGAAGACGAAGATGAAGCTGTTTGATTACATCCTGGAGTCATCAATCAAATCTTCAAAGACAATCATCGGCATAGTGAACGAGCTGATCATTCTTGCTGATGATGTCAATAACCTGCGAGCTTCATTGGTTGCGCTGTCTAAAGTCATTCAAATGCAGCAGAACACGATAGATGAGATCTACAAATTCATAGAACACTCTGCAGCTGCAAAAAAGAATGACATCACGTTACCTCCGATGCCATCAGAAAAAAAAGATAAACCGAATTGAGGAATTATGTTACTGATTTTATCATCATTTTTTAAGAAGATCTCGACATTCCTAAAGACATATTGGCAGTATATTGCTGTGTTCTTTGCAGGTGTTGCTTCGGTATTATGGGCCAGACGAAAGCCTATCACAGATGATTCTAAAGACACATGGGATGCTCACGATAAACAGCTTGATGCAATCAACGACGTTCGTAAGGATGAGAGAACGAAAACTGACGCTTCAAACGAAAAGCTAGAAAGGGATCTTGCTACGGTTGAACGTCAGTATGAAGATCACAAGAAAAATCTTGACGAGAAGAAGAAAAATGAAATCAAGTCCATTCTAGAGAAACATCAAGACGACCCTGTCGCGTTAGCGAAGAGACTATCCGCAGCGACTGGTTTCAAAGTAATCATGCCTGAAGAGTGAAAAACATGAAAAACAAGATCATAGCATCAATTCTAGCAGCTTCGATGAGTTTATCATCAATCTCTTTTGCTCAAGAAGAATACAATCCTGATCCTGACGGCGAAGATTATCCTCGTAATCCTTCTGCTCTGCCCCTAACGCTACCTGAAATTCCTGATCCATTAAAGAATGAAGCAGACGTTGGAGAAGCAGTGTCTCCCATGAGGAAAGGGCAGGTTGCACCATTCACAGGCCTGTTGTTTTCTCCTGCTGCCACCGCGACTATTATAGCCGAGATTGAATCGAAGCAAGACGAGATTGATCTAGAGGTTCAACGAGCAATTTCTGAAATATCAGTACGTCATAACCATCAACTTGATATCATTAGAATTAGGAATGAAGCTGATTCAAAGATCGATAAACTTCGAATTGATGATCAAAAGAGAGAGATTGACCGCCTTAACCTTCGATTAAAAGAAGAAAGAGAAGATCGGCCCAATGTCCTTGTTTGGACCGTGGTCGGCGTCGGGGCTGGAGTCATTCTGTCGACTTTAACCGCTGCGGTCATCGTTTCTGTGACTCAAAATAATTAGAACGGAGGATGTTATGGTAGCATTGAGCAAAGAAAAAAAGAGTGAAACGAAAGTTCCTTGGTGGTGGATGAGAAACGACAAGGGTTCTCAATCTGTGTCGGTGACATTTGCAGCGGTGTCTTTTGTGGCGACGACGTTGGTGTACCTTGGATCTGCATTTGAAAAGATAGGGCCTTTTACTCTAAAAGCTTTCGACGTTTCAGCTGCCGCGACTTATTTCATTCCAGTGTTGTCTTTGTACTTTGGACGTAAGTTTACAGATGCAAAGTACCAAGTTCCTCAGCAAAACAGCGGTGGCGAATAATACTTATCGACATTCGACCATGCGCAAAGTCATAATATCTGAATCATCGCTGAGGGGTTTGTTGCGGGAGATGATGGATTCTCCTGTTAACATCAACCCTGTCGTCGATCCACAGGCGGCAGAAACTGATCCGACAAATCCAAACTTCATCCCTCATGATAAGATGGAACTCATGTCTGCTATTCGAGCCCTTGTAGCTCCAGTCGAAGACGATGAAGTCCCCCAGATATATGTGGCGATAAAAGACGCTGTCGAGGAAGATGCTGCTGAAGAAAAGGAAGATGATGAAATGAAAGACTCAAGGTTCGCAGAGGTAATAATTCGTCAAACGATCAGAAATTTGCTTAGAGAATCATTTCTTAACGAAGAAACTCCTGCAGAAAAAAGAGCTCGAATTGCTCAGCAATCCGGAATCAAGGTGACTAAGGCAATCAATCCAGGCGATGTTGCAAAATCAGCTCTTGAAAAGTTTGTTGCAGGAGGTGGTCAAATCACTAAAGGACCGGGTCCTTCAGCAGAAAAACCAGTTAAGCCGCTCGAGCCATCTAAGTCTGAGGCTCAGTTAGAGATTGAAGACTTGAAGGCTCAACTTGCTCCTGCTATGGAGATTATTAACGGTATCCCAACTTCGTATTTCGAGGCTTTCAATAAGGCTTATGAAGCTGTCAAGATGGAAAATGATGCTGCTGGGCCTGACGACGTCGTTGATAGCAATCAGTTCAGCAATCTTTTTAAGAAAGCAACTGGTACGACATTTAAGCAATTCCTAAATGAGATGGGTGAATCTTTGATGGGTGCTTTGGGAAATCTTACTGGTGATTTTACGACCAAGGACATTCAAGCTGCATTGGCCGCAGAAGGTATAGACGTAAGCGCTAGCATGCTTGAAAACAAAGTCTATCAATCAGCGCTTGCAAAAGCAGTGTTTTTGAAGCAAGCTCAAGATTTGGGATCTTTCCCTGAAGACATAGAGAGACCATCCGTCTCAGACTTTGCAGCGTGGCTATACGGGTCCATCGATTTAGATGAAGATCCTGATGTGACTGACAATGACGCTAGATACATGCTGGCTGTTATAAACAAACCTCAATTTAAGGGCCCCGCTAGAAGAGAAGATATCATCAAGGCTGGTTTTGACTCAGCTAGTGATGATGATGTTTGGGCAGAATTCATGGACTGGTGGGACAGCAAGTGATATATGCACCATCATTCTCCCATCGTAGCTGCGGTTCAATTTGCTCCTGAGCTGCTTGAAGTTCATAAGAATCTCGGAACAGCAGTTCAGCTTGTTCATGAGGCGGCCGCCAAAGGAGCAGGCGTCATCGTCCTGCCTGAGATGGCAATCAGCGGATACGCACTGAAGGATCCTGTTGAGGCAATGGAATGTGCTCAGACTCGTGATGGATACCAAACTCAGGCATTCAAATCCATCGCTGAATGCTACAACTGTCACGTCGTTTTAGGATATGTAGAGTTGCATGAAGGAAACTTATACAACTCTGCCGTTGTCATAGGTCCACGAGGAATTGAGGCAAATCATCAGAAGCACAATCTCTGGGGGAACGATTATCTTTGGGCAACACCGTCAGAAGCCATCAACCCCGTGACCGTATCCCGGGCAGGAAGACTAGGCGTTTTGATTTGCAGAGACTCTAACAACAACTACAGAAACTCATACAAGTTCTATAATGAGAACAATAGGTTCTATCGACCTGGATCCGTCGACACGATTGCTCTGTTGACGAACTGGAGTGGTGAGTATGGGTATCCAGACAGCTGTTGGGTCGACCTTGCAGAAGAGACAAGGTCGAACGTCATCGTCTCAAACAGGGTCGGCGATGAGCGTGATCTTCGATTTAAGGGAGGATCTTGCGTCATCGATAGAAACCGAAAGGTGTGGTCAAACGGATCCTCATTTACAGAAGCAGCCGTCGTCGGTGGACTCGTCTTGCTGTGAGAAAAAAAACATGAAATTGTCAGAACTACATCGTGAATTTATCGAGAGGTCGACCAGACCAATCATCTCATACGATGTACCCATCAAGGTCTCCAATCAGCAAACTCCGATCATCGCAGTTGAAAAGTGGAAGGTCATTGACAAGCAATTGACCAAGAAGTATTTCTTCGAATCTTACGAAGATCGTAATCGTTTTTTGAAGTCGATCCTAGAGTATGAGACGCAACAGGGTCACCATGCTTCTCTTAAGATTGATGAACTAGTCATTGAGATTTCGTTGGTGACGAAGGATGTCGGCAAGGTGACTGAGCTCGACAAGTCTTATGCAAAATATGCAGATGTAGTTCGTAGAGACCTGGTTTATAATCCTACGAATGAATGATTCAAAAATCATGATGAGCCAGGAGCTTCAAGGGTTGATTCCTGACCTTGAAGGCGATGATTTCAACTACGGAACAAACTCTGTCGTTCACTTTGAGATTGCAGGACGAGATTCTCCATTTCATGGACCTCTTGTTGGTTTCTCGTTCAATGACAGGTTGAAGGTTGAGCTGAGGACAACGCCTGAAAAGGCCTTACAATTTTGTAGAAATAAAGATGTTGTAATATTTGATTTGATTAAGATCATTTATTGCAATGAATCCTTGTCATTCGATGGGCCTTTCAAGATTCATAGAGCCAAGGTTCATGATGTGAAGCAAAAAGATCAAGTCTGCACGTTGCGGCTATCTTTCGTTTCGGTAGCAAAAGAGTGAAGGATATTTTCCTTCGCAGCTTCATATTTAGTTGAAGGAGTGTGTCATGGCACGCGAAGACGAAGAAGAACAAGTTTTTACATTCGACAAGTTTATGGACGACATCTTGATCAAGGAGTCTGTTCGGTCTCCTGTTCTGACTGAAGATACCCCTCAACGAGAATACGTGAAGAGGTATGCAGAACGTGCGGTCAATCGAGTCAAGTTCGAGAGGGTGAAGTGATGCCTAGGATCGATATCATCGACAACAAGGTCGCATTGAAGGACTTTTTGAACAACGTGATCAAGGAGTCTTTGACTGCTCGCCGCATCATCTCAGAACAAGAGAATGAAGAAGAGACTCTAAAGTCAGGTAACGTCACCCTTGATGACGTGATCGACAAGATGAACACGATTCGAGCCGGAAAGTCTTTTAAGGATGAAGAGATCAAGTCTGCTCTGCAGAAGTACTTGGACGATCTGGACGATGCAGAGAAAACAGCACTCTTCGCTTTCTTGAAGGGAATCGCGCAAGTTGTCGGCGGCGAGGTCGAAGGCACAAAAGCCATTGAACCGAGTGATAACCCTGCCAACGTGAAGATGGAGAAGAAACCGACGACTCAACGAGTCTCTATCAAGCCAAACGTCATCAAGAAGCCGTCGGGCCCGGCGACCCCTGCCGGAGGTTCTCCATCGAAACCTGTTGAGGACACGACTCCTCCTGTTCCAATCTCGCCAAAGAAAAAGTGATTGTCATTTTCGTCGGGCGGCATGTATAATCATGTCATGGAAAATCCAGACATCAAATTCATCACGCTGCCCAACGGAATGACCTTAGAAATATCCATGTACCCTGGCTTCCTAGAGAAGCTTCAGGAGCATTTCAAGCTGCAATCAGTATCTGAAATCGATGACGATCACATTCGCATGTATATTTATGGTGCGTTTAAAGGTGCAATAGACAAGCAAGAGTATGGTATTATCTAATAGGACGTTGAAAGAGTTCATCAGGCTCATCGTTGAATCGAAAGCGAAAGACGCCCATCTGGCTGATGGACGGGTCGTCGAATGGGGAGCCAGTGAGCACATCAATGAGCTTGTTCAGCAAATCGCTGAAATTCAGCGTAGAAAAACCAGGCACTCTCGTGGATCTGCAGCCAGGGCTGATTATGCCAAGGTTGAAGCACGTCTCAGGGCAGAACTAAGATCTGCTCAGAAACATGCTGATCGACGAGGCAATGAAATCATCACTGAAAAAGAATAGGAACACACAAACATGGGCGGTGCAGTCGGTCACTTGATGCATCTTCATGACGATCTCGATCTTCGGTTCGAGGACATCATCGACATTCTTGAAGACGCTTCCCGCGGACAGCTTGAAAACGTGACAGAGAAGTTTGATGGTCTAAACCTCGTATTCTCATGGGACATTGAGTCGGATTCTCTTCGAGTCGCCCGCTCAGCCGGGGACATCAAGCGAGGAGGCCTCGATGCAACATCACTCGCGACCAAGTTTTTTGGTAGGGGAGACCTGGCGACGGCATTCAACTCTGCATTTGAGTTGATCAGCGGTGCAGTGCTACCTCTATCATCACAGACGAAGAGCGACGTCTTCGGCCGGGGGACCAGGTTCTGGTACTCGATGGAGATCATCTCGAAGCAGAATCCAAACGTGATCGCTTATGATCACGATGCGATCGTCCTACACGCTTGGCCGACGTTCGATGTCGATCATGCTGGTCAACCGACCATGATCAATGATCCTGAGCGGTCGAACAAATTGATCTCCGCGCTCACGCCTCGGCACGTAGGGTCATGGAAGATCCTGGGTCCCTCCATGATGAAACGGAAATCACGGATAGATACCAACGATCTTGATCGTGCAACGTCATCGATCATCTCAGAGATGATGAAGTGGGATCTCAATCCAGGATCGACCCTTCGAGATTACGTCAAGGTTCAACTGAAACTTGAAGTCGACATGATGAAGCTTCCCCAGCAAATCAGATCGATGATCATCGACAGGTGCATGGGCGACCATGGATCGCCGACCCTGGTTGACATCAAGAAAAATTCAAATAAATCGGACCATGGAACAATCATCGAATTTGTCAAGGCATCTGAGAAGCATCTGAAGAGGTATGTTCGACCGATTGAGATTGCCGTCGGGGATTTTGCAGAGTCCCTATTGAGAGGATATACATCATCGCTGATCGATGATCCGATCGCTGAAGTGGTAAGGATCAGAGAAGAGACTCAACGAGCGATCTCTGCAATTGAATCCTGCAATGACGAAACAGCTAGACAGATCCTACAAGCGCAGATGCAGAAGCTGAAGTCATCTTCTCGTGTCACGACATCGATTGAGGGAATCGTGTTCATCCGCGGAGGGAACGCATACAAGTTCACGGGAAGCTTTGCACCTATGAGCCAAATCCTGGGATTGTTTAAATACGGTAGAGGTGGAGTTAAATTGCAAATGGATTCTTGTCGTTGATATTTACCCATAGCATGAAGATCCAGAAAGACTCTACTCTAAGAACTTACATTCGTAGCATCCTGCACGAGGGTAAAGAAGGATTGACGGGCGCGGTCATCATGAGGCGTGATGCCCGCAAGCAAAAGATGATTCAATACCTTCAAAACGAACAGCCCTTTACGTTGTCAGACGGCCGCAAGGTCGTCATAACTCCTGATGATGCGAACAAACTCATACAGACCATTGAATCAGGTAGCGGCGACGCATACAATGCTGCATTTTCCAACAAGAGCGACAAGATAAGCGCCTACGTTCTAGATGCAGACGGCAACAAGAAACCGATACCAGACTCACCTGGTGAGTTCGAAGAGATCATAATAGACAAACCCAGCATTCTTTCAAAGACTCAAGACTTCGGTGGTCGAGGTGGTAAGGAATCAGCTGCTGAAAAAAATGAGTCTGGATTCGCAAACATCATCAATTCTTTGACTCAAGATGGTGAATCTCCAATCAATGTGAAGATAGGTAACGCTTCCTTTTCTGGCGTGACGAGTGCAGACCATGTGGGCGGTAAGAAGGCTCCTGATGGCATGTCTTCAAAATCTGATGTGGTCTTAAACACCAGCGAAGGACCGATAGGATTGTCATTCAAGCTACCTTCTGCTGAGTATTACCTGTCAGGTGACGATCAGCTAGCAGACTTCATCTTACCGATACTTGACATGATCGATGCACAGAAGTCAAAAAATTTGAGCATCGCCAAAAACGTTTCTACGAAAAAAGGGTCCGTCCTACAAAACGCAATAGTGTCTGACGAACCGATCTATAGGACCGACGATTCAGGAAATGTGAAGAAGGATAAAAAAGGAAAACCGATCGTCGCTAGAAACTCAGGAGAGCCTGTCGATCTGTGGTTTGAGATACCTGAGGACATTGCATACAAGGCGATCGCAGGCGTTTCTGATGAAAACAAGATCGACTACATCGTCAAGGGAAACATGGATGCTCAACCGAAAGATTTAGGTAACGATACCTATGCATGGTCCGCCAGCATTCTAGACGCTAGGGACAAGGCGGCTCTCATGAAGAGCATCAATCAAAATGATAGACCCGTTGGACTCATCAGACATGACGTTGAACGAGGAGGAGGTTTGAATCGCCGCGGGCTAAGACCAGCAGTCGTGTCTTACTCCAGGGCAAAGTCCTCGAGCGCGGTGTCCATCGATGATCTGATCAAGAATGAGATTCCTCAATTCGGTGACATACAGCTACGACAACCGAAGGCATTGAGAAAAAAAGCAGAAAAGGAAGCAGCGACGCCTCAACCTGATCAATTGTCAGCGGCAAGAGCCAAGAGAGCAGCTTCTCGTCCAGAAAAGCAAAGAAAGAAGCTCTAGGATCACGTTCGTTTTAGAACGTTCTCTGGAATCCACCCGCGGATTCCATTTGATCCAATGAGCAATGACGTCCACCACGTCATTCCATGTCCTAACTTAGACTCTATCACGATGCAGACGTCCCGCGAGGCCATCGTTGAACACCTTTCAAAAGTATATCCTGGTCCTTCTCTCAGGACGACAGGAAACGTTTTTTCGTATTCAAGTCTAACGAGTTGTCCGGGTCGAAACCTTGGATCATTCGCTGTCATCAGTCTGCGATCTCGTCTACGCAACCCCACTTGATTGCATCCTTGGCATTCAAGTACCAATCTTGTTTGCCTTTATAGACCTTCTCCAATTTTTCTTTTGTTATCTTGGTGTTTTCTAAGGTCATTTCTTCGATCATTTTCTGGAGGCGTTTCGCCTCAAAGAGTTCTTCTTCAATGTCGGCAACCTTGCCCCAAATTCCTGAACTGACTTGATGGTACATCATCGTTCCGTGCTTATGAATTGACCTGTGCGCACCGTGGATTGCGATCATAAATCCGCATGACATCGCACATCCAGTGACGATAGTGTTGACAGGTGTTCCTTTTGCCTTCATGATCGACAGGAGTCCGAAACATTGGTACACAGCACCTCCGTACGAGTCGATGTGGATGTTGATGGGTTTCGGTGCGTAACTAAGCCCATACAATGGGTATAATTTTTTCAAAAAACTCATCGTGCTCGCGGATCTCAATGATGGTCTTCGATACATCGTTGATCTTGTCTTGATCGACTTGATGAGCAAAGAATATGTTCCTTGAATGAGGTTTTTTTAGGTCTGCCATCCCTAAATCGTATTACACAGAACGTTGATGTATATTTCATTTAATCGTACGTAATTGCCTCAGGTTGACCCATCCGATGATGTCACCTTGGGAGCAAATCAGCACGCCGATCAAATTGCAATCTGGAGGTTGGTACACCCTCAGAACGCATGCGGTCTCCTGTTCCTTCAACACGCCGACGATGTTCGGCCAGAACTCGCGATCTGTCTCAGGAAAATCATCCCAGCTCGACCAGATCACCAAACATCTAGACGGCCCAAGGTTATAAGGCGTGACTAGATCTCCAGGCATTGGAAGATCCGTGACGTCGATCACTTCTTATTCTTCAATATCTTCATCGACATGTAAATTGTCAAGCTCGATGATGAGCCTGATCAACTCGCTCGTCTCTAGAGCACGTTCTTTTGAGTTGCTCTTTAAATGGCGGATCCGTTCGTTCGACAAATTGATCTCTTTAAGAAGAGATTCTTGCTTGTTCTTCATGACGTCACCTGTGTCGACATTAAATATTCGTTAGAGAACTTAAACGCTTTTCATCCATATCGACGGAACGTGGCCCACGATGCCGCCGTTGGTTAGCAGCTTCAACCAACAGTTGTCTCCGTCAGCATCATGGGCTATTTCTAGAATGATTCCTATGTCGCCTTTTTGCAAAAAACGATCAATACGCTTTACGTCATCGTTCTTTAATCTGTACATCTGCCGTTCAAGACCAGAAAAGTCAGCTATGACAATTTGACCTAGGTAAAAAAATCGCATGGATACTAAATTATCTTATGCAAGATTTTTTTATGATGATCTTAAAGCGATTGGCTAACTTCTTGAGCAAGGTGTTCTTGTTCTTAGGAGTTATGTCCAAGACGTTAGAGATGTTGTATCTGTGATCAATAGTCTCCGTAGTCACCTGAGTCATAGTCGTCAGGATTGTACGGAGCATCTGTGTCATCATCCAACGTCTTGATCGTTCCTTCATACTGAGACAAGTCTTCAAGGTCTATTTTTTGCGGTTCTTCATGAGAATATCCGTCACAAGTCGTGTCAAAATCAGATATGTCAGTAGGTGCGATGATTTTGTTCAACACTTTGTCTTCTTGCATGGGTTCTGGATGAGGCAACAAGCATACACACCATGATAGAGCATATGCAACTGTTATGATTAGTTTCATCGCTTTCATCGTCCACCTCTCAAGAATGAAATTGTTGTGCCTCGGTTGAGTGTTCCAAGGCAAGCGTTGAAGATGAACCTGCAGAAATGACCTTAGATACTTCATCAAAATACCCTGTTCCGACTTCTCTCTGGTGGCGAGTCGCTGTGTATCCAAATTGCTCAGATGCAAACTCTGCCTGTTGCAGTTCAGAGTACGCCGCCATGCCGTGATCCCGGTATCCTCTCGCCAACTCGAACATTCCATGGTTCAATGAATGAAATCCTGCCAGCGTGACGAACTGGAACCTGTAGCCCATCGCGCCGAGCTCTCGCTGGAACTTTGCGATGGTTGCATCATCCAGCTTCTTCTTCCAGTTGAATGACGGTGAACAATTATATGCAAGCGGTTTACCTGGGAACTTTGCATGGATGCCTTCTGCAAAGATGCGTGCCTCTTCTAGGTCAGGCGTGGATGTCTCCATCCATATCATGTCAGCATACGGGGCATAAGCGAGCCCCCGAGCAACGCATCGTTCCATGCCCGTCCTGCACAGATAGTGGAATCCTTCAGGAGTCCGCTTACCAGCTTCGATGTAGTCACCGTCATACGGATCGACGTCGCTGGTGATGAGATTCGCAGATTCCGCATCCGTCCGCGCGATGATCACGGTCGGTACATCCATCACGTCCGCCGCGAGTCGAGCGGCGGTCAACGTCCTGATGAACTGAGATGTCGGTACGAGGACCTTGCCACCTAGGTGACCGCACTTCTTTTCCGATGCCAGCTGGTCCTCCCAGTGAACCGCCGCGGCTCCGGCCTCGATCATTGCCTTCATCAGCTCAAATGCATTGAGAGGTCCACCAAATCCTGCCTCTGCGTCGGCGACGATGGGAACCATCCAGCGTCGATCATCGCTTGGGTTCTCTGCGTGTTCGATCTGTTCGGCACGTAACAGGGCAGAATTGATTCTCTTGACGACGGCCGGAACGCTGTTGGCTGGATAGAGGCTCTGGTCAGGATACGTGTTACCGGACAGGTTTGCATCCGCGGCCACCTGCCAACCTGAGAGGTAGATCGCCTCAAGCCCGGCCTTGACTTGTTGCACAGCCATGGCGCCCGTTGATGCCCCTAAGGCATGGACGTAGGATTTTTCGTTGATAAGCTCCCAGAGTCTCTCTGCACCGAGGCGAGCCAGGGTGTGTTCTACCTTGGTCTTACCTCGCAGCCGGTCGACGTCTGCCTGTGTATAGAGTCTCTTGGTGTTTGCGAACCTGTCTGTCGTCTTGTCATTCATGTGTTTTGATCCCAGTTCAGAGAACAAATCTACATTTCTATCTCAAGTTTTATAATCATCACAGCTAAATTTTTTATGAATCATCTTCATTTCTATTGGGTCAGCTCGACAGCTGCATGCGACCTATATTTATTCCTCGTTAGGAATAGGTTAAGTTTCATCGTATGTCCAGCCCAATCATCTCATGCGGAGCGCTCGTTTACAGAAAGAACGGCGACCGAACTCAAGTCTTGCTCGTGAAGCAAGCTGGGAACACCGTCGGGTGGGGTATCCCAAAGGGTCACATGGAGTCGGGCGAGAACTATGTCAAGACTGCATGCAGAGAGGTCCTCGAAGAGACCGGCGTGCAGATCAAGGTCGTCACTAGACTACCTCATGTCATGCTAGAAAAAGGCACATATCGTAAGGTCGTCGTGCCGTACCTCGCGATTCAGACGTGCGATTCTGTTCCTCGTTGTGATCACAAGATGAGTGAGGTCATCGACGTCGGGTGGTTCGATCTCACAGGTTTGCCTCCGATCTATGCATACCAAAAACCTATATTCGATGCAGCGTCATTGATCTTAGGAGGATACCTCGGTGGATAAAAGAGTTCTCGAAGAAGCAATCGATCAAGTGGCTCAGTATGCTGGAAACGTGACTGATTGGATAACGATAAAAAAAGAGCTGCTGAAGACCCTGTCTCCCGCGGATCGTCGATATTTTTCGACAAGAGATCCATTGACGAAACGTCACAGCATCAACGAGTTTGAGAAAGTCGTCATGCAAAAATGGCATCAGACAACGGGAAATCGACTAATATTTATGGGTCACGATGAAACAGAATGACGCTGACACGCTCAGAAAGTACATAAAAGAATCTTTGCTGCTCGAGTTTGAAGGTGGCGGCGGTGTCGATTTTGCAGGTTCAGGATTTCAGTACGGTTCAGGAGTCAGCACTGCCACTGGTGGACAGCTTGGGAAAACCATCGGCCGTGCCTTTGGAGACGTATATAAAGCCGGTAAGGTCGCAGCGAAAAAAGCTCTAGCATCTGGTAGGAGAATATTAAGCACAACCATCGCTGGTCTCGGTGAGGTACTCACTTTGGGCAACTGGAAGGCGAATTATCCAAAGATCGAAGCAGAATATCAACGCGCAGTGCAACAAGCAGACGCAGAAGGAAGAGAGGCAATTAAGTCTTCATGGGATGCATTGAGCAAAGCTGCCCCTGTTGCAGCAGCTTTTACAGCGTTGCCTATTGCAAAGGGAGCCTTGACCGTCAAAGCTATCTTAGAAAATCCTCAAGCAGTTGGTGCCGCGGCTGCATTGGCTGGTGTCGGAGGTGTCGATGCCGCAATGGGAAAAATAGCCAGCCTGCTAGGAGCCCCTGCTGGTGCCGCGACAGCAGGAACAGTCGCAGCTGGCGCTGCTGCTGGAAGAGCTGCATCCAATGAATCAAGGAAAAGAAAGTTTCATCGAATCATATTGGAGACGTCAGCCCCAGCAGGTTTAGCTAAAAAATATGAAGAACTAAGCGGATCAAATGATCCTAAAGACAAAGAAAAGATAGCGCAGATCGACGCGATATTAGGTCCGATAGCCAAAGAACTTGCCGAAAAACGAGAAAAATTTGAAGGCAATATTGCAGAATTGCAGGGAAACTTTGCAGAGACAGTTGCTAAGTATGCACCGCCGCCACAGGAGCAGGGCGGTCAAGGCAATGAAGGATCTAAAGAGAAACCCAAACCCAATGCTAAACCTGCTAAACCTAAAAAATGACGTGAGTTGAAAACATTTGATGCCGTGACAGATATAGTCTAGGCATATGGCTAAACGACCGCAGAAGAAAAACTACAACGTTGACCTGATGCAACCTGATGAGATCGGTGCACTTCGCAAGCTCGTCAAGGAGTTTGTGACGAAGGTCAATGCAGTCGACAATGAGATTGAGCTTCTCAAGGGAGACCGCAAAGAGATCATTGAGGAATATTCGACGAAGCTGGACATGAAGACGCTCAACGCAGCATTGAAGGTCTTCAAGATCCAAGAGGGTGTTGCACATAGAGACACCTACGAATTGTTTTGGGAGGCCTTGACAGGCATGTCACCTGATGCCGTACCTCAAGAAGAGGAGGGCTGATCGATGCCTAGAGTCGCAAAACAGAAGCCCGCAAAGGATCTTCCGAAGCAAAAAGAACCCGCCGTAAAAGAGCCTGAAGAGGTTCAAAAGCCGAAGAAGTCTTTTTCATTGAAGCTATCCAAATCAGAGGTCGTTCATCTTCGAGACCTGTTCAGCGTCCTGTTGCCCGCAGACATGAAGTCGACTGTCAGTCAGGCACTTGCAGCGAATCAAGGCAAACACCTCGTTGAGTCGAAGCTGTGGAACAAGGTTTCTCAGCTGTGCGATGAGGCCGGTGTTCCCCTCGGCGATGAAGCACCTGACTTCATCGTGTCGATCAGTTCACCTCCCACTTTGAACGTGTTTGAGATGGTGATGGATTCCTCTGGTTCAGGAGAAGATCTGCCTAGGGGAATTGAGACGCTATTGTGTGAGGATGCGTGATGAAATACAACATCGGTCAGGTCTTGTACGTCCTATTGAACAAAGAGACGAAGATTTGTCCCGTGCAGGTCGTCGAAGAGATAACGAAGAAAAGCCTCGAGGGTGAGTCAACGATCTACATCGTGCGCTTCGGCAAGAAGGGTGACACGGTGGACCTGTCCACTCTCGATGGCCAGGTCTTCGAGTCGATTGACATGTTGCGTTCGACTCTTCATGAGAGGATCACGCGCACGGTCAATGCAGTGATCGACGGAACGATGAAACGAGCCCAAGAATGGTACCAGCACCATGAACAACCTCGACATCGAGTCGTTGAAGAACATCCTCACGTCGAGAGTTTCTCTCAAGACCTCGACGATGCGATCATAACCCTTCCGGACGGCACGGTGGCGAAAGTTCGATCTTCAATTCCTGGAATGTAATCATGTCAGAAGAACAAAACAGCGAATCATACAAACGCGTCCAAGATGACCTAAGAAAAATCAAACAAAATTTGATTGATTTGCTTAATGTCGATTTATCACAAATTCATGTCGACATGAAATGGTCATGGGTTCCCTATGTCCAAGAGCATCTGTCATTCTTGGTTGAGCAAGTCGATGGTTTGGTAGAGAATCTTGCCGATTCTCCTCCTCCCATGCGTGATAAGATCACAGATGTATAAAGTCACGTTTTGACGTGATACCATATGACCATGGTTGACAAAAAGTTTCTATTCGTCGAGTCTCAAGATTCAGTGGTGTGGAATTCCTTTTGGAAAGAATCATTGCGGAATGCTGTCACGTTCCTCAAGTCACAAGGAATCCACGAGTATAAGGATCTGTCACGGTTCAATGCACGTGCTCTCGTGGAACCTCCGCTGTGGAGACTTCCTGAGATCAATGGAAAGTACCATACCCGTTTCTACTCACGTCAGGTCTGGGAACGTTCGCTTCTTGAGGGCCGACTTCCCAGCAGGTCAGGCGGAAAGTGGAGTTCACCCCGTGCCGAGGTCTTACTAGAGCACGTCGTAGAGCGAGCTCCTCTCATTGAATGGATCTTCGATGACCCGACCAGGATCGATCAGATTGAGGACGTCGTCATCGGATGCGTCGTGACGAAAGATGAGAGCAAGGCCCTTCCATCAAAGTGTGGTGTCAATCCCAATGACCTCTGGAAGAGGTACACCAGCGGAAGGATCGACGCGTATGACAGGTTGTTGGATCGTTGGCACGTGTTGGACGGCATGCTTCAATAATCCTCGACAGACAGATATTTATCATTCATGAAGTTAAGAATCGCCGCGCTGCGAAAGTTGCTGTCTGAATCGATCGATCAGGACAGGTTGATAAGAGAAAGACCTTGGTCTGTCGAGTATACGTTCACGCTGTCAGGCGGTACCTCATCAGACTCTGAAGGAATGGGACCAGACGGATTTGCGATCGTCATGACGGGTGAGTCCGGTCGGGTGATGAGAGTCGTCGTTGACTCATATTGGAATCCTACGTCAGGTGACGAATCAGGAAACTCTCTTAGGGTGGAGTATGAAGGAGAGAAGACATCATCATATGTTCCGACTCGTTTTGACGACGGAGAACAACAGCTGCTAACGATATCGAACACACCGGTTCCAGGAGTCATATCAGTAGCACATTCAGCGACGTTCTCTGACATCCCTATCGTGTATCTCTTCGCATCGAATCCGTTTGAGGTCGATGAAGATGTAGACTTTGCAGTTGAGGTCATCGGAAATGGGACAGCGGATGTCAAAATGACCGGTCACACGAATGTGTGACGACGAATGGATATATTTAAGAGCATGAAATTATCGTCGCTCCAATTGCGCCAGATCATAAAAGAAGAGTATTCGAAGGCCAAGTTTCGTGGAGTCATCCGCGAGATGATAGAGAGTGAAGTCACGAGAGGACGAATCAGAGATGCGTTGAAACAGTCTTTTCTACCTGGAATGGGGATCGACTTGGATCAATTTATAGACCAGAACGGTGATACCATGTTAGGAATCACAGGCGGTGATTCGCTACAATTTCTTGGTAGTGGCAGACAAGGTAGCGCTTTTTCATTGGGCGATAAAGTTTTAAAGCTTGAACCTGGTGTGCCCCGGGCGACAGAGATAGAAGACGCTCTTTATTTCGGAGAAGACAAGGGTGGTGTGGGATTGCCGAACGTCCTAGCATCAGGAACGCTGGATAGCTCTGCGGGACCGATCGGATGGTCGATACTCGAAAAATTTGAAGATGCAGGGTCTTTGGGTGAGGACACAGACTGGAATACATTGTGGGGCTTGATTCGAGATGGAATCAGCGGAATAGCAAAATCAAAGAAGAAATCATTTAAGGACATGAGTGCTGATGAGATCATCTCAAGCTTGAACTTGCCTCCTGACCTTGTGCTCTCAGTCGCAGAAAAATTTAGGTTATCTGACGATTGGTTGTCGAATTTTATAGAAGGAATGCAGTCGAATTATAACTTGGGAATGGTCGACTTCAAACCTGACAACATGGGGATTCGTAGAACAGGTGCTGAAGGAAACATAGTGTTCTTTGATGCAGCTTCTGCAATGAAACGTGACATCAAGAAATGGGAACCTCCCGTTTCGCGTAAGAAGTCCGAAAAGAAATAGTTCGGTGCAAAAGTAGGTCATGTCCGTGGTAAGATGAATCATGGACAAAACGCCATTGAAAGAAGCCTTGGAAAAGGCTCAGCTGATCGTCGCGTCTCACGGCATGACGAACTACATGCCGAAATATTCAAAAAGTTCTTTAACGAACATCGTCGGAGACGTCGACAGGTTGGCATTCGACTTTCAGCTATATCCTGAAAAATCTAGCTACGATTCGAATAACTTCAGTTGCTCTCTGTGCATCGCATACAATTACCAACGCGATGAAGAGAGGGAAGGCGGAATCTACAGGGACTATGCGTCTCGAGTATCAATTCGTTTAGGATCCATCGACGCGACCTTGAAGACGATCGCAGTCAGAGAGAACATGATCTCGACCCTGACGATGCTGATCGAGATGATCGAGGCGGCCATTCCTCATCGAATCACAGTGACAGTCATGTCACCAGAGGACCTCAAGTCCAAGAAACAACGCGAACATGAGCAGAAGATCGCAAGCCAGGTCTTCGACGCTCTTGGAAAAGATTCAGTGAAGAACCTTCGAGTCAACGGCAAGCCCAAGGTCACGAGGATCACTGAGAAGTACGTCGAATACTACAGGTCGATGCCAGAACCAGGACGATATAGATTCAATCAGATTCGATATGTGAATCGCCGAGGAGTGATCAAGGACCAAGCAACGTTCATGTTCGAAGTCATCAAATCGTATGACGGATCTTCGCATATGTTGAAGGCATGGCGACTCTCTTGATGGTGCAAAGTCACACCAGAGTGTGGTAGGATTGAACCATGGGCATCGGCAAAATCGACCTCATAGAGGCAGAAACAATCGCGGACAAAGTCCGCCAGCACATCTCACCGGCGATGGACCGCGTCGAGGTGGCAGGCTCAATTCGTAGACGAAAAGAAGTCGTCGGCGACATCGAGATCTGCGGCATCCCTGGAAATCGAGAGCAATTGATTCAATTGTTGGGTGACGTCGGTCAGCACATTAAACCGGGTGTTCCTGGTGCCGTACCGTGGTCCCCCAAGGTCGAGGCCAAGTACCTCAGGGTCCGGTTGGCAGAGGGCATGAACCTCGACGTCTTCCTCGGCACACCGGAGAACTGGGGTGGTCTCTTCATGATGCGGACCGGTAGCGGCGCAAGTCCTGATGGCAACACGTTCCACGGTTTCATTCCTGGCATCTTCGGCCGGTGGAAGAAACTGTCCGGCGGTGGTCGGATGACCGACTGCATGCCGACGATGCCGACAGGCGAGCAGCTCTGGATTCCCGAGGAACATGACTTCTTCGACATCCTAGAGATGGACTTCGTGCCTCCTCAGGAACGCATCGCAAAAGGTGCAATTAAGAAGTATTCTAGGGTAAAATAAAAACATGTCAATCCTCTGCATCGACTTCATGAACCAGTGTCACAGGGCCCGCAGCGGTTTTCAGATGGGTCCTGCACCGGTCGTCTTCAATTTCTTCCGGCAGTTCAAAGCTCTCGTCGACGAATTCAAGCCTACCCGCGTCTATGTCGTTCTTGAGGGTCGACCCGTTCAACGGTACGAACTCCTACCTGAATATAAGGCCACCCGTAAGGTGTCGGAGGATGATCCGAAATACGCCGAGCTTCAACGGTTCTTCAAACAAAAAGACCAGATCGTCGAGCTCTTATCGACTCGCTTCCCAGTCTCAGTTCTGAGGCATTCCACCTCAGAGTGTGATGATACGATCTACAACCTCATCTCTCGTTCGTCCACGGCCGTACCGTGGACGGTGGTATCCAATGATACAGATTTTATCCAATTAATTCAGGAATATTCACACATAAAAGTATGGAATCCAATTAAGAAAGAATATCTAAAGGCTCCTGATGATTATGATTACGTTACTTGGAAGTCTTTGCGTGGGGATGGCTCCGACAATATTCCTGGAATCCAAGGTGTAGGTGATAAGACTGCATCTGATTTGGCATCAGATCCAAATAAGCTGTCCGAATTTTTGCGCATCGAAGCGCATGCTTCTCAGTTTCAAAGAAACTATGAACTTATTTCTTTTAGGAAATGGTCAGAGGATGAACGATCAGAACTAACGTCATCTGCTCCTTCTCAAAATTGGCAAGACGTTAAGAGAGTATTTGAAGATTATGGATTTAAGTCTATCACTAAAGAAGAATCTTGGGAAAAGTTTCTTACATCTTTTGATGTACTTTGGGGATGACATATTTAACCTCTAGATGAGGTCAATATTTTTATTTTGCTTTTTGTGTGGTTGCGGTTCTATATTTGGGTCGCAACCTACTCGTATTGAACCTTTACCAGTTAAGATTGGCGGGTTGAAAGACAGCTCTATTGATGTAGCAATTCCATTATCGATAGAGAAAAAAAAGCACGGAGGGTATCGGTCTCCTGTAGAACTAAGAGGAACCGTGTTGTTAACATCTCCTGATGATGTTCCAATACCTATTAAACCTACAGGATTTAGAATTGGTGTAAGATCTAGGTGGTGATAGGAATTAGCCAACCTTCTCCAGTCCATCCACTCTTTCCATTAGGCATTAAGACTTTGTATGCTCCATTTTTCCACTCAGGCGTAAGGTATTTGTCTGTTATTTCTTTTTTTGTCGGTTTTCTTGATTTGATAATCAACAATATATCATCTACAAAAACCTTTCCGATATCATCTTCATAATCACATGCATATGAAGACCACATGATCAAACCATCACAATCTTGTTTGCAAATAGCTAAGGTTCCTGGCTTTAAAAGCTTTTTAGACATTTTATTATAAAAATATATTGCTTTTGCATCGGTGTTTAGAATAATTAAAATTATGACAAAAGAAGAATATCAAAAAATTTTGAATGAAACAACAAACGAATTTTCTGATTTTGAAATTCTTCCAAAGAATAAATCTGTTTTCATGAAGTTTATAGATTCAGCATTGAGAATAATCACTTTTGGGCAAATGAAGAATTTCATGACAGGGTTCATCACGACGATTGGAAATAAAGTTTACGTTCCTGATACTTGGCAAAATGCAGCATTAACCAGCAAGGCAGAAATTATTCGCCATGAACGAGTCCACATGCGTCAAGCAAAACGACACGGAAGATTTTTGTTTTCTTTTCTATACCTGATGATACCATTACCGTTAGGCGTAGCTTATTTTCGTAAAAAGTTTGAGCAAGAAGCCTACGAAGAAAGTTTGAGAGCGCTTTACGAATACCACGGAGAAAGCGTATTTACACCGCGACTAAAAGATTTCTTTATCTCGCACTTCGTTTCCGCGAGTTACTTTTGGATGTGGCCTTTTCGTGCTTCCGTGGAGGTATGGTACGATGAGACTGTGAAGAAGATTCTCTCTGGTAGTTGAACACGCCGTCAAGGGAAAGGCCGTCTGTCTCTTCTACCAGCGTAGGATCTCCCAGGATAGAAAGTCGAACCACCGCGCTTGGCGGACCGAGTTCCTTTACAAACTTGAACCGTGAGGGTCTATTCTTCAACGAATCATCGATCTTCGATATATCGTTAGTTGTCATTGCAAATATCACCTGACGATAGTCATTATATACCCCATCCAAGCCGTTGATGAAGGCGTCAAATGTAAACTTGACCTGGTCATTCTTCATGACGCAGTCGCGATTATCAAAATAATTATCAAAATCCTCCAAAAGAACGATGCATCTATGAGGGATTGAAGAGAACAACAAGGCTATGTCATGATTGGAATATTCAGGATTTAGGTACACTACGTAGATTGGTAACGCGTGTTTTCTCGAAAGATGTTTTATGAATTGAGTCTTTCCATTCCCGGGTGGCCCGTAAAGCAAAATGCCTGTCTTCGATTTCTTACCATCGATTACTTCTTGTACTTCCGTTTCAATGTCGGCACAATTATCTAATATCGTCTTCGATTCCGGGTCTGCACTTAATTCTCCTAATCTATCCGCACCGCCGTGAGGAGACAACAACATAACGGGCACCGACTTGTCTTCTAACGCTTTGCGTTTCAACGCAGCCAAGATTTTCTTTCTGTGCCATCGTGGAAATGTAATGAAAGTAGTTTCTTCTTTACTTTTCCAGCCTGCCGTTAAAAGTCTTTCGTTTCTATTGATATAGAACCATGCGTCGTATAAAGTTACCATCGCCTCGTAGACGTCTGGATATCTTGGGTCGGTGACGTACTCGTTAGATATGACCCATTTGAACTTGGCGTCTGTCTCTACTGACGCTATGAGCCTTTTGCTCATGTCGTTATCAATCTTGTAGGATCCAAGAACGAGATAGCGCAAAATAGCCCACACCGAAACCGCGATGGTTGAAATGATACCGAATATTGCGAATAGATTCATGCATAATCTCTAGAATACGATCTTTGAACTTGTCGACAATTCCTTCGTACTGCTTCTCGACGAGCTTTACTTCTCCCGTTTTTCCACCACCATGCCACGAACCTTTCGGACACAGGGTGAACCAAGACATCGGCCACCTGAACAACGAATAAAAAGCTATGCAACATGAGGGAAATCCGGCATGCTTGCCACATTTGATATCATGTAGAATTTTTCTCAGCATGGGTTGTTCTTGTACCATTCTATCATACGAAGAATTTCTGGGACTTGATGATCATCACAATCTTTGTATGATTTACCTAATCTTGATTTTAATCTTTCCCAGATGTGAGCGTATGAGTTACGCTCTTTGAGGAACTTGCAAGGTGGAAGCTTTCCCCTCAGGTGATCTCCTGCTTCTTTTGCTGCAGCTCGAACGATCTTTGCGTTTTCTAATGATAGCGACATGCGCAAATACTACATTTAATCGCATATTTTTACAAAACAGTAAAAATATATTGAGTCGAGCGCACACGGCATCATAGGTATATTTAAGTCGAAAATTTTTCCTCGACTGGGAGGCGCTTATGAAAAAAATCATGAGCTTGTTTTCCTCTTTCGTCTTCATGGTTAGCTGCTGTGCTGGTCCTGTGGGCAACGTTCCCATGCCTCAAGCTCCGTCCGGTCCGACGATGAGCAAGGACAAGAAATCTCATCATGTCGAAGCCGTTCGACGAATAAAGCATTTGACTGTGAAGCTTAGCGACATGGACCCAGGCGGTCCTGGCGGGTTGTGCTCTGCGATATGGATACGTCAAGGAATGTTGTTGACCGCGAATCACTGCGTCAAAGAAGCAATGATGATGTCATACGTGGCCTTCGATGACCCTGAAGACGTGATGAGGCTCGCGATACCCTTGGCAAAAGACGTTGATAACGACATTGCCGTCCTGTACGTCGATCCAACCTCAGAACCACCTCATGACGTTGCTCAACTGTCTGATGATGTCATCGAATCAGGAGAGGACGTTGACATTGTCGGTCACACCCTTGGACTTGATTGGACGTATTCGAAGGGTTACGTCGCTGCAGTGAGATCGAACATGTCAGGACCGGGAACCACAGAGGCTGAGAAGGTGATACAGATATCTTCGCCTGCATGGATGGGAAATTCTGGTGGTGGCGCATTTGATGACGATGGCAGATTGGTCGGTATATGTTCATGGGTATCGACCAGCGGGCCTTTCTTGACTTTTTTCATCCACAGAGACACAATACGACAATTTCTTAAGAGAGAAATTGCTATATAAGTAGCGTAGAGTCGATCTCACAAGGGGAGGATAATGACATGGCACGAGTTGAAGACATCTCATGGGGCTCATATCAGGAATTTGAAGGTCCTTTCTACAGAGGAAAGACCAAGTTTGAACTTCCTCCCAAACCTTCCATCGTCGACAAACAGATGGCGGTCATCACCGCGATTGAGAGCGGTCATTATGACGCGATCAACATGTATGATCGTATGATCATCACTGTCGGCCTCATACAGTGGGGAGAAGCAAACACGTTTGCTGTGTCCAAGATGTTAGGATACGTTTGTGAGTCCGGGCTCGAATCTGTCGTTCAGATGCACCTCAAGCCTGCTTTAGAGGCCTCAGGAGCATCTTTCAAAATTACCGCCAAAGGTAATTGGAGGTTCTTTATCGGAAATTCTGAGGTCAACAGCGTGGCTCTACAACAGAAACTGTTCTTGGGATGTGACGGCCGTAAGGGAAGTTGGACGGATCAGAGTAAACGCCATGCGAAACTGTGGGCTGCATGCGTTGCATCTGTCCTTGAAGATCCTCACACGAGAGATATTCAACGGAAATACACAGGTTCTAGGTTGATGGGATTCGTCGCCGCTGAAGCAAAGAAAGCTTTATTCGATGACAAGTCGACATCACCGTGGGCAGAAGCGACTCGTACGATATACCTAACTTACGCGATCAACCTTCCTCGGATAGCAGGAGAGATGTTCGCTGCAACCAAGTTTGTAGGTGAGAAATGGTCGCCAGAGTGGTGTACATGTCTCATCAAGAAGTTGACGTTCGGTCCGAACGTCAAGATCTATCCCATACGATATAATGCCATGAGGCCTGTTGTAGAGCGTCTATACGGAATAGAGTTACCTAAAAGCGCTGCTGATCTTCAAACATGGGTGCCTCCGACCCTTCCTCTACAACCTCAACCGGCGATGAAACCTGATTCAACGTCGCAGGTAACGATAGATCAAAAGGTCTTGAACGAATTAAATCAAATTGTCAGCAAGAGCAACCCGCGGCCTCCGGCAGTCAACCTCGTTGACGCTGTCATGAACTTTTTTAAGAAGTTGTTTACGCGGTGAGAAGCTTCGTCGTCTTGGGGGCTTCTGACACGGAAAAGACGAACCACTGATGGATCGTTTCATCCCATGTATGGATGAGGCCGCTTTCATCTAATTGTTTTACCGTGCAGACGTGGTATGCAAGCTTACCGTTTCTAAATCGATCGACGATGATTTCGTTACCAACTCTTCCAACGAATTTTCCCTCAACTATGGCATCAGGTAGAGTTTCAGGCTTGAACCCACGCTTTACTTTTTTTGAGTCAACCTTATCGACCTTCTTCTTCTCTACTTTTTGTGTTAGCTGCTTGCGTTCAATAGCCATGTTTTTTTCTCCACTTCCAGTACAGAACTAGGGCTCCGTCGTTCGGAGGATCATCGCCTAGTTTATTTGCGAAAAAGATTTCCCAAGCCCGCGCGCCGTATTCACCGATACCGGGCAATTCTCTAGGATCTTTCCACCTTCCTTGAGCATATGTAGCCGACATTTTTAACAGACCCTGCGTTCTTCTGTTCTTAAACCCAAGAGATGATATTGTTTCAGCAATGTCGATCTGTGATGCAGACAACAGCGATTCAGGAGTCGGCCACTTCTTGAAGAACCGAGGAATGACCTTTTCAGCCTGTTTCCTTGACGTGCAGTTTAACATCATACACGACACGAGGATCTTCCACTCATCTGGAAACAGATCTTCTTGGATCAAGCCGAAGCCGCTCCTAGGAGGAATGTAAATCATCGATTCAATAGACACCTATTCTATAGGTGTGTACATACGCTACGTTCATTGGATAAAAAGTTCTTTAGAGAATTAATCAAAATTTTAATAAAACTTGTACAAAGACCGAAAAAGCAAATATATAATCTCCCATGAGTTTTTTTGAATACATTGTCACCGTACTGTTGAGCCTTCAACCTGCATATGCCGATGAAGAGACGTGGGCCCAGCGCACCGATAGGATGCGCACCATCGCGGCCGCCATCGACGATGCATCTTCAAAGGCAACATGCGAGGACAGATACAACACGCCTGATTGTAAGAAGACATGGAGTAAATCCAAGAAGAGCCTTGCCTTGCTGTTGATCACCAAGGGGTTCTGGGAGTCAAAGTTCGCCAAGAACGTTCATGAGGGTAAGTGCAGGCCTTATGAATGTGATGCATACACCGTCAACGGTAATAGGTTGCATCGTGCAAGATCGCCTTGGCAGGTCCAGAGAACGGGTCTAGTGTCGAAGGAAGAGTATGCAGAGATGAATTCATCTTCATTGACATCAACAACGATGTCCGCAAATGTCGCGGCGCGTTACCTTGTGCTCGGCATGAACTCCTGTAAGACGATCCAGGGAGCGATTGCAATTTACGGCGGAGCGAAGACTTGCACTTGGAAGGGAGCTCAAGTAAGAGAAGCTTTCTATAATTCTCTTTCAAAGAAAGGCGACGCGCAACTGCAATCAGAGGCCGCCGGTCACAAGAAGAAGCTAGAAGATCAACTAAGCAAAAAAGACAAGAAGTGACTTGTCATTTTTATAAAACCATTATAATGTCTGATCATACCCCTTGAAGCCAGGCTCTCTAGTCATTCATCGAATCAAGGATCAAGTCTTACACTTGACGCCTCTTGAGATCGATCGTGCCGAAGATATGGATAATTGGGTCGAGTGGAGATACGGCGATTGTGGGATCATCCTTGAAGGATTAAAGGGTCAAATTGGAATTAGGGTCTTTGTTCCTGACGGGATTGGTCTGTGTTTTCATGATGAGTTGATCACCTTAGATGAACCGACAGATTAAGAAAGGTGATTTGGTTCATCTCAAGCAAAGCTACAAAGTTGTCGGTCCAATGAACATATGGGATAGTTGGACCTTATTGACCGATGATCAGGTGGAGAGCTTTCGTTATATTTTTGAGAATGACGTTGCAATTGTCTTAATGACAAAAAAACACAAGTATGACTTCATCAGGGGAATCAAGGTCTTGACATCCCGAGGCGAGATCGGGTGGATATCAGAGAACTTGATAGAGCGCTTGATCAAATGAAACGTAATAGATCATTTTTATGATCATTTCTATGGATGGGTTATAGAGTCATGAAGATGGAAATGAAGCAAAAGACGAAGTATCGAATTTATGACATGTCAACAGGCATGTATCAGGATGAAGGATACGACAAGATGCTGTTTTCTTGTGAACCCAAGTGGTCGAGACGAGGAAAGACATGGTCAAAACTAGATGAGTTGAAAGAACATCTAAAGATTCTAGAAGAGGCACGCATCATCGTTTCTCCCTTGTGGGAGGTAGTTGAATCTGATGCAGCCGTTGGCACTGAGGTTCGTTATTCTGCGGTTGTCCTGTCAAGCAAGAAAAAATCTTGATTATTTGCGAGGTAAAAACCACAGAGGATTTATCAACATTTTTTATGAAACAAACAAAAAACGTCGGATTCCTTTCAGGGATGGCTCCGTTGAATAAGACCGCTCTTTGTCTATTCATCATCGCAAAGTTTTCTGGGCTGGTCGGCGTGTCTCTTGGGTTTTTAGGACATGAGTATCATACCGTAGGAGGCACGATGCTGGGGATTGCATTTGCTGCGATTTTTTCCGCAGTCGGATGCGGCCTAGTTCAAACTTCGAGAGACAAAGAAGTCTTCTCAAGAGAAGATGACAATAATAAAAAGATCAGAGACATGTCTGAGATGATGTTACGATTACATGATGACATCAATGCTCTCGAAGCTCGCCGTGATGCATTGAAAAATTTGATGATTAGACGCGGATGAGGAGAAGAAGAACATGATCAATTTTGCGGATGTAATTCTAGACCTTCAGCAGGGTGACAGCGGTAAGGGTAAGCTGTCAAATGCTTTTGCAAGAACGAAGATGTACACACACGTCGTTCGCTTCAACGGATCGAACAATGCCGGTCACACGATCTATAACGAAGGTAAGAAGATCGTGACCCACAGCGTTCCAGCAGGCGTCCTACACGGTGTGAAGAGCATCATCGGTCCAGGTTGCGTCATCAACGTTGAACATTTTTTCAGAGAGATTAAAAACATCGAGCGTGCAGGAGTTTCAACGAAAGGCTTGATATACGTCGCTGAGAACGTGCACGTCATCACAGATCGACATCTCGCTGAAGATGCAGACGAAAACAGGATCGGAACGACTAGAAGAGGAAACGGTCCAGCATATCGAGACAAGTATGCGCGTAGAGGCATCAGAGCCTCAGAAGTGCCAGAGTTGAGACCTTATTTGATCGATGTTTATGATGAGTTTCATTGTAGGGACAAGTGTACGATATTGTTCGAGGGCGCGCAAGGATTCTATTTGGACATTGACTGGGGCGACTATCCTTACGTCACCTCATCACACTGTACCGTAGGATCCGCAGTGTTGAACGGAGTACCTGCCCAACGAATTAGAAGCGTCTGGGGCACAGCCAAGATCTATGAGACGTACGTCGGTATGAAGAAATTTGAACCAGACGATGACATCTTTGATAGGATTCGTGAGCTCGGTCAGGAGTATGGGGCAACGACAGGGAGACCTCGTCAATGCAATTGGCTCAATCTCGACAACTTGATCAAGGCGGCGAGGATCAACGGAGTGACGAACATTGTGATATCAAAGATGGATGTCATGAGACAGCTAGGCGTTTGGTGTATGTATCATCATGGAGAGAAGATCGATTTTTCTTCAGAGGATGAGATGAAAAGATATGTCGCAGATCAGGTGGATAAGTACACGATGATTCACTGGAGCGACAACCCAGAGGGTTTATGAACAAGAAAGAGAACAACATGAAAGACCTAAAGCTTTGTTTTGTCAAGTACGGTTGGGCATACTTCACTTCGATTCCTGTTACGGATCAGTGGGGTGATGATTGGGAGAATTCTCCTTATGAATACAACGCAGGGTTTCCTTCTGCACCTAGAAAAGGAAAACATAAGGATCATAAGATCGTCAAGGTTTCTTTTGAATCTGACCACATTGATCCAAGCTTCAGTGAAGATGATCGATCATGGTCAGCCGAGATGATCAATAGGGGCGACGTTCCATGGCTAAGATCGCCACCATGGTCTGAAACAAAACTTCAAGATGTACCTGCAGGAACGACATTGACTGATTTCATCAAGATAGTCAAGGATTCAGGAGGAGAAGTTTACTTACCTGCCGGCATGCAACCTTAAATCACTTCTTCTTGCGATTTTTCCTAAACTTTTGGATCTGCTTCCACTGGGCTGAGTCAACTTTTCTTGCCGGACCACCTGCCAAGACCGAGTTGACTCTTCCCATTGCCCATGCATGTTGAGAAGCGCCAGGTCTGTGACCGGTTCTCCATGCTGCCAAGCCTTTATTGTATATTGATCTCAACGCCCCTAGCGGAGCCCTTGCTGATTTTGCCTTATCTCTTAAAGCCTTCGAAGAGTTGGGCTTTTTCTTCTTTTTTCCTTCTTCAAGAATCTCTTCTATAAACTCTCTAAGAAGCTGAAGATCAGCGTCTTGTTCATCATGTTCTAACAAGTCCTCAATATCATCTAGCTCTTCCATTGATTCACCATACATTTGCTTGAATTTTTTGTTCCACTTCGAAGGTTTCGTCTTTATCTGTTCACCCGTCTTCGGGTCTTTGTCCGTCGCAAACGGTCTATATGCAGACCGATCATCTGAATCTTTCTTTGCCCTAGAGATGATCTCTTTCTCTCTCTTTCTCTTTTGAGGAGAACCCTTAAGATAATTTGGATTGACCTTGGGCTTTCTTTTCTTTTTCCTTTTCTCATCCAAGAGAGATAACTCTTCTTCGATGAGCTGTTCAATGATGTCGATCATGTTCGATGTATTATAAGTATCTTAAACATGAGATCAACATGGTAATAAATTTCTTGAAGTGTGCATTAAGTCTAGTGAAACACCAGGTTCTGCATAAGATAAAGCATCTCTCTCCTTCTTTCTTCAAGAGCTCGATGGTAAGGGGTGGGATTTCCCTCTTGGTCATCACGATAGCTTGGGGGATCATTGAAGACATCATATTTCCTGTTGTGTTTTGGGCTCTCGGAAGGTGGGTGCATCCCGCATTTTACGCAGGAATACCAGTCTCATGGGCTCTATGCTTACACTGGATTGCAGTTCCTTTGATGTGGGGAGCATGGATGAAACGTCGTGGCAGAACGACTGAGGACTCAGGTTCAAATTCATGCCAATAAATGCGAGAATGCCTCATGTCGGTGATCTCGTCAAGTGGATGGAGAGTGGATCGACTGAAAGGGCAGGAATACTTCTGGACGTCATGGAAGAGCGAGGCCACTATTTGGTCTTCAAGGTATTGATGTTGAGTGGTGACATAGCAATGATCAGGTACATGAGTGAATTTCCAGAGACGATCAGCAAACACTCTAGCGCGTGAGCACATGAAACCTCCACTCAAAAAATTTCCTGCTGGTACGCTCATCAAGGGAATATGGCACGCTAGCGATTATGTGCAGTATCCATTGTTGGGTATCGTGCTAAATGAATCGCCTCTTTCAAATTGGTATGGAAGCACGTACACACGGTGGTATTACATTCTCATTGAGAACGGTAAGATTGTTGAAGAGCTTGAGAAGTGCATCGATGTCGCATGAAACGAAAAGAACTCCAAGGTTCGCACCTGGAACTCTGGTAAGATTGACACAAAGCGATCTGTTCTATGAGACAGGAGTCTTCATCGTGATCGACTCTTATGACGTTTATGCAGAGGATCAGTTTGGAAAAGATCACAACGTGTGTAAGATCCTGCAGTCTTCCACGGGGCGAGTCTTTGAATGGTATGTAGATATTCTTGAAGAGATCAAATGATATGAACACCTATCGATTTTTTACGATTTTTCTTATGTCAATTTCGTGTTCTTCTTCACCTGATCCATCATGGTCCCCTGACCTAAGCGGAGGTTCTATGGGAGGATCTTCTCAAGATCGAGACGAAGGTGTGTGCGTGACAGGAGAAAAAAGAACGTGCCATGTCACTCTTGGACGACATGGAGGAGTCATGAGCTGCTTCGTCGGCGTACAGTCTTGTTTCGATGGAGAATGGTCTACATGCGGAGAAGAATGATCGGTGCAAATTGATGAGCAAAGATGGTATGATCATGGTATGAGCTGCCTCGTCGACACCCACCTCGAAGATGTTCCCTCTGGATCTCTTGTGTATCCTTCGTCCTCTGCCAGGAAATCCGGCAACGGAGGTTACGTGCTGGAAGACGGATACCCTCGACATCACA
>Ga0194123_10001238_pt1 | contig 39920 bp, 32 predicted proteins | sample TA2MahsurfametaG_5_FD_155479 | JGI IMG/M metagenome (GOLD analysis project Ga0194123, IMG submission 155479) | Freshwater microbial communities from Lake Tanganyika, Tanzania - TA2015023 Mahale A surface | ecosystem: Environmental > Aquatic > Freshwater > Lake | place: Tanzania: Lake Tanganyika... | reverse complement strand
GCCTCGGCCCAGGTGGAGAAGATCCCGAAGCAGTCGGCGAGTGTCTTTGCGAAACTGGGTGGGCGCATGTAGGCGATCTCTGGATCACGGCCGACGATGATCGTGTCGGCATGGTGCCGATGGTGGCTCCAGCGCCACGAGACCGGCTCGCGCACATCCATGAACGATGCGATGTGGTAGATCACATCGTTCGCACGACGCGACTTGAAGGCGGTGCGGTGCCCGCACTCGTGCCATCGCGCGTCGCTCGCCGATCCGTACAGCGTCCCGTAGACGAAGGCCGCGGGAAGGGTCCACCACGAGAGCCACGTCGTGGCGAGCCACCACCCCGACGCCACGGTGAGAGCGAGCCAGAGCACGGTGTCGACCGCGGCCCGGCCATCGGTGCGCTGCATGATCGCGAGCATCTCGCTCCGGTCGACATGGGGCGTCCACCACTTGGCACCGGCAAGACCGGTCCCGACGGCCCGGGGTCCCTCGGGGCCGGTGAGGGAATAGTCGCGCGTCATGACCAATAGTGTCGCCGATCGGGCCGGTCGATCACCGTGTCGGCGCGTGCCATGACCAGCGGGCGAACCGACCGGAAAACGAAAAGAGTCCGCCACCCGGTGGGCGACGGACTCCCTCGAGGAGGACCGACTCAGCGCCTCTTGGTCGCCTTCTTGGCTGTCTTCTTTGCCGGGGCCTTCTTTGCCGGGGCCGGAGCCGCCTTGCGGACGGTCTGGAGCTTCGGGGCCGGTGCGGCGCCGAGCGCGATGTCCTTGAAGCCCTTCAGCGCGGTGATCTTGGCCACGGTCTTGGCCGCGATTCTGATCTGCTCTCCCGTCGCTGGGTTGCGACCCATGCGGGCAGGCCGCTTGATCTTCGCGAACTTCGCGAACCCGGAGATGTTGACGACCTCGCCCTTGGCAACGGTGGCCAGGATCACCTCGATGGTCCCCTCGACGAGTCGACCAGCCGTCTTGTTGTCGGTGTCGGTGTGGATTGCTACTGCTTGAATGAGTTCACGCTTCTTCATGCCCGTCAAACTAGATCAACGATGCGGGCCGGATCAGGGATACCCCTGCGGGAAGGCCGCTTTTCATTGATCTTTTCGGCCGATCCGGCCCGGAGGGCCCGGGATAGCCGACAAAATCAGCCCCTTTTCGGGCCCCGTGGGCCTCAGAGGCGCTTCTCCCATGTCACCGATCCCCGCCACGGGGTGAATCCGAGCGAGCCGTAGAGGCCCCGGGCCCCGGTGGGGTTGTCGTCGTCCACCTCGATGGCCGCGTGCGTCCATCCCTCGGCGCGGTAGGCCCGGAGGGCGCCAGAGACGAGAGCCGTTGCGATCCCGCGCCGCCGGTGGGTGGGGAGTGTCCCGAGTTGGTTCACCCACCCGATGGTCATGCCGGTGGCCTCGTCGTCGACGTCGTATCGGTGCGAGTTGAGGAACGCCACGACACGATCGTCCTCGAAGGCCATGAACGATGTCGCCAGATGCGAGCCGTATCCGGTGGTGCGCTGCGTCCATCCCTCGGCTTGCATCGGGGCCGACCCCCAATGATCGGCGAACGCGATGTTGTTGACCCCGAGCGCATCGGCACTGCGCGCCGCGTCCCACGGCGCGATCCTGATGCCGTCGGGGCCGCCCGTGTCTGGTGCGTCCTCGAGGGGTCGGAGCAACGCGGAGAACCAACGCACCGCGCCGAAGCCCCGCGCCAAGAGCAACGGGGGGAGGGCACGATCCTCCTCGAGCACGCTGACCCGGACGACGCGGGGGAGTCCCGTGTCGGTGGCGAGCAACTCCTCGGCGCGCCCGAGCGACCAATCGAGCAGTGCACCACCCGCACCGCGCCCCCTGGACGGGGGATCGACCTTGCCCTCGAGATAGCAACGCACCTCGCGCTCGGTGGAGGGCAGGAAGATGGTGTGGGCTCCACCGATGATCCGACCGTTCTCGACGGCGACCACGGCGTCGGTGCGGGGGTCGCAGTGGGGCGGCTGAAACTCCTCGGCGAGTTCCTCGGCAGTGGTCACCACGGTGTGGCCGTGCGCGGCGAACGCGGCGGCGAACACCTCGGCGAGGCGGGGCAGATCTCCGGGCTCCAACGGGCGGATGACGATGCTCATCGGTGCCCAGTGTGGCCCGAATCGGTGGTGTCCGCACCTTGTTAGTGTCGGTGTGTTCGGTGCAGGCCGGAGGGGGCGACGATGGGCAAGCAGCAGGAAACGGCGATGATCATGTCGGCGACGGGATCGGGGGCGCCGTTGCCGCCGCTCGAGTCGGTGCGCGTGAGACCGCGACCACCCACCGGCCGAACAGCCAGCGATTTCGCGTTCGAGAACCTCGCCTTCGAGGGTGGTGGCGCCAAGGGCTACGCATACATCGGCGCGATCCAGGTGCTCGAGGAGGAGGGCATCTATCCCGACAATGTGCGGCGCGTCGCCGGGACCAGCGTGGGCAGCATGTTCGCGCTGCTCGCATCGACGGGATGCTCGACGGACTACATGCTCGAGAAGGTTCCCGCCGACATCGAGTCGCTCGCCAAGGACGGCTCGGGTGGCCAGTTCCTGTCCTTCGCGCGCGCGGCGCGCCGGCGCGGGATGCACCCCGGCCAGCGCCTCTACGACTTCCTCGGTTCGATCCTCGAGGACACGACCGGTTCCGCCGATTGCACCTTCGCCCAGCTCCTGGAGCGCTGCGGACGTGAGTTGTGCATCCCGGTCACCAACGTGACGCGGATGATGACCGAGTTCTGCCACGTGAAGACCACGCCGAACATGCCGGTGCGTGTCGCCACGCGGATGTCGATGTCGCTGCCGGTGATGCTCCAGCCCGTCAACCTGCTGACGGGGCTCGGCCGACTCGCTGACCCGAGCCGGGAGGTCTACGTCGACGGTGGGTTGCTCTGCAACAATCCGACGCACGTCTTCGACGGATGGTGGCTCTCGCTCGACCCGAAGGACTCGTTCCTGAGGCGCCTGCGCCCGCTCGAGAGGGCTGCCGAGCACTATCCGCGATCGAGCAGGTTCTACCCGGCCAACACTCGCACGCTCGGGTTCACGCTCTTTGCCGACGAGGAGAACGACATCACCCGCACATGGCTCGCGCCCGGTGCGGTGCCGCCAACGCGTCCCGACACCCCCGCCGCACACCGTGCGAACCAGAAGGAGCGCGCAGAGGCGGCCACGCGCGCGGTGCAGGCTCCGGTGCAGCGCGTGCTCGATGCGCTCGATTCGAACGACATCGACTCCGACGGCCGGATCACCGCGGCCGAGCTCACCTCTGCGATCACCGGCATCGACCGTGACGACCTGCTCAACGTCTTCGGGTCGGCCGATGCCACCGAGATCTTCGCCAAGGTGAACACCGACGGCAGTGACACCATCGAATTCGGGGAATTGCTCGCATTCCTCGAGACCATCGGTCTCGACATCACCACGCAGTTGGTCGGCTTCCCCGCCCGGGCACCGAAGAGCACCCTCGAGTTCGCGATGAACATGCTCGAGGCCGTGAACCGCGACCTCGCGCGCTCGACGCAGGGATTGGGTGACCGCGATCGCACGATCCCGATCAACACCGACTACATCGGCACCACCACCTTCGATCTCTCCGAGGAGGATCTGAACTTCATGGTCGCCACCGGCCGCCAGCACGCCAAGGCCTTCCTCGACGCACGGCGCGGGAGATGAGCAAGCGCGTCGAGGACCTCCTAGATGGGATGACGCTCGAGGAACAGGTCGCGATCACCTCCGGGCGCACGATGTGGTCGACCCAGCCCGTGGAGCGACTCGGTGTGCAGCGCCTGAGGGTGAGCGACGGACCCGCGGGCGTGCGCGGGAGCAGGTTCGACGGGCCCCCGAGCCTGAACGTGCCGTGTGGGACCGCGATCGCAGCGTCGTGGGATCCGTCGCTGGTGCGCCGGCTCGGCGGGTTGCTCGGTCGCGAACTGGTCTCCAAGGGTGCGCGCGTGCACCTGGCACCGACCGTGAACCTCCATCGCACGCCGGTGGGCGGGCGCAACTTCGAGTGTTTCAGTGAGGACCCGTACCTCTCGGCTGTCGCGGCGGTGCAGTACGTGACCGGCGTTCAGGAGAGCGGAGTCGGCTCGTGCATCAAGCATTTCGTCGGCAACGACACCGAGTTCGAGCGCACCACGATCGACTCGCGGATCGATGAGCGCACGATGCGCGAGTTGTACCTGGTGCCGTTCGAGCGCGCGGTGCGCGACGCCGCGGTGATGTCGGTGATGTCGGCCTACAACCGACTGAATGGGCCGTATGCCGGTGATTCGCACTGGCTGCTCACCACGGTGCTGCGCGACGAGTGGGGCTTCGACGGACTGGTGATGAGCGACTGGTTCGGTGTGAAGTCGACGGCTGACGCGGTGAACGCCGGACTCGACCTCGAGATGCCGGGCCCACCCGTGTGGCGCAGCGAGAAACTGATCGCGGCTGTCCACGCGGGAGAGGTCACCGTCGAGACCGTGCGCGAGTGCGCCCGCAACGTTCTCACCCTGCTGGAGCGAACCGGGGGATTGGACGAGCCACCCGGACCGGAGTTCAGTCGCGACGACGCCGCCGACCACGGCCTGATCCGCGAGGCGGGCGCAGCCGGCATGGTGCTGTTGCGCAACCGGAACGATGCCCTGCCCTTGATCCCCGGTTCGTTGCGCAGCATCGCGATGGTGGGTCCGAACGCCGCGACCGGTCAGATCATGGGTGGCGGCAGTGCACACGTGTCACCGACGCGCGTCTCGCACCCACTCGATGCGATCAGTGCCCGCCTCGCCGCGGCCGGGGTGACCGTGGCGCACGCCCAGGGGTGCAACATCAACAAGTCGCTTCCCGAGATCGATCAGCGGCTGGTCGATTCCGTGGTGCTCGAGATCTTCGAGTCACCCGAGGCGATGGACGCCGGCGAGGCGCCGCGGATCACGGGAACAACCGGAGCGTTCAGATTCAACTGGTTCAACGACCCGCTCGGACGGCGTGGCAGCCATCCCTACGGAGTGCGGCTCTCGATGGGTCTCACGCCGGACCACTCCGGTGACTGGACCTTCGGAGTCGAGTCCGTGGGCTCGGTGCGGTTGCACGTGGACGGCCGACTGATCCTCGACAACCACAACATCCCGCGCGGCGGATCGTTCTTCGGCACCGGCAAACCGGAGGTCTCGTCGATGGTGTCCCTCGAGGCGGGGAGACGCGTGGACGTGTCGGTCGAGGTGCGGCACGTGCCCACGGGAATGGGGCTCGGGGGCCTGAACCTCGGAGCGAAGGCACCCGTCAACCCGGTGACGATCGGGGCCGCAGTCGATGCGGCGGCAAGTGCCGACGCGACCATCGTGGTCGTGGGGACCAACGACGACTGGGAGAGCGAGGGCTGGGACCGCACCGACATCGCACTCCCCGGGGACCAGGACGAGTTGATCCGTGCGGTGGCGGGGGTGTCGAGACGCACCATCGTGGTGGTGAACGCCGGCTCGCCCGTGGCGATGCCGTGGCTCGACGAGGTCGACGCGGTGCTGGTGTCGTGGTTCCCCGGACAGGAGTTCGGCGAGGCACTCACCGATGTCCTGGTCGGCGAGGTCGAGCCGGGTGGACGGCTGCCGGTGACGTTCCCGCGCCGGCTCGAGGACTCGCCGGCGTTCGAGCATCATCCGGGTCGCAACGGCGTCACCGAGTACCGCGAGGGGCGATTGATCGGCTACCGCTGGTACGACAAGACGGGCCGCGAGCCGCTCTTCGAGTTCGGCTTCGGACTCGGGTACGCAGATCCAGTGGTGGTGTCGGCGTCAGCGAGCGGCTCGCACCGAGTGGTGGCGGCGGTGCGCAACGACGGTGACCGCGACGGCACCCAGGTGGTGCAGGTCTATGCGCATCTCGTCGATCGCACCGGACTCGCCGACGACGAACCGGATCAGCGACTGGTGGGATTCGCCAAGGTCACGGTCCCCGCGGGGACGACCCGGGATGTGACGGTGGATCTCGATGTCGACGCGTACCGGACGTGGGATCTCGCCGACTCGGCCTGGGCGACGTGGTCGGGCGCGGTCGAGCTGCGCGTGGGCACGAGTTCGCGGCGGATCGCCGAGCGCATCACGATCGTGCTCTGAAACACCGGCAGTGAGTGCGCCGTCGGTCCGCGACCGGCTGGGGCGGTCACATTCCGAGGTGCTCGGCGAGGGCGTAGATGTAGTCGAGTTGCGAGCCCGCCTCGGGTCCGGCCATCGGACGGTGGGCGCGCACATGGTCGAGCGCCTCGTAGGTGTCCATCCCGAGCATCATGCAGACGGCGACGGCCGTGGTCCCGGCCCGTCCGATGCCGGCGGCACAGTGGACGAGCGCGTTGCCGTGGTCGCGCACGTGGGCGGTGACCTGCTCGACGAACCCGTGCACCTCCTCGAAGATGGGGTAGGTGATGTCCTCCATCGGGCGCCACAGGCCGGCGGCCCCGGCGTTGTCACGGTGCCAGGTGACGTAGTCGTCGTAGCGGCCCGTCAACTCGTGCGCCTCGACGAGGCACACCACGAGTGAGATGTCGTGGCGCGCGCGCACGGACTCGACGTCGGGTGCGACGTGGTGCTTGCCGCACAGCCACAGGCGCCCGATCGCGGCGGGGAGCGGGATCTCGTGTATCCCGCCGTCGGTGTTGAACAGGGTCAACGGGGTGTCCCCACGTACTCGGCCGGGTCGAAGTCGTGCGTCATCTGCCAGTAATCGACGAAGCGCCACGGCATCGGCGAGAAGACCCGACCCGCCGCGTTGCGGTACCAGTTGCGCATACCGGGGTGCGCCCAGACGAGTTGCTCGTGCTCGGCGTCGACGCGCGCGTTGTACTCGTCGTGCACCTCGCGGCGGACCTCGAGCGAGGCGAGGCCCGCCTCGCACATGTGCACCAGGGCCCCCGCGACGTGGCGCATCGAGCACTCGGCCTGGAAGATGATGCTGCCGCCGTGGGCCACGAAGGTGTTCGGCCCGATCAGCACGAACATGTTCGGGTAGTCGGGCACGCTGACGCCGAGGTGCGCGCGCGGGTCGTCGTCGCCCCACACATCGCGCAGGCGCACGCCGGAACGACCGCGGATCGTCATCGGGGCGAGGAGTCGACCTGCCTCGAACCCGGTCGCGAGGATGATCACGTCGACGTCGTGCTCGGTGCCCTCGGCGTCGATGATGCCGGTCGCGGTGATCCGGTCGACCGCGGTCGCGACGAGCTCGACATTGTCGCGGCGGAGCGTGGCGTACCAGTTGTTGTCGACGAGGATGCGCTTGCCATACGGCGGATAGTCCGGCAGGCACTTGGCCACGAGATCGGGCCGACCCTCGAGTTCGCGCTCCAGGTGCTCGGTGAGCTGTCGGCGGTGACGGTCGTTCGAGCGATTCATCGACCTCTCCGGATGCGGCCAGTCGGGATCGCGGCGCAGCGTGCGCAACAGACCGTCTCCGAATCGCCAGAACAGACCGAAGCGGTACCACCTCGCGTAGTGGGGAACGTTCTCCATCAACCACCGGGTCTCCGGGCTCACCTCACGGTGGTAGTCGACGCTCGGGCGCACCCACTGCGGCGAGCGCTGGAAAACGACCACCGATTCCGCGGTCGCGGCCACGGTGGGGAGGAACTGCATCGCGCTCGCCCCGGTGCCGATCACCGCGACGCGTGCACCGGCGAGATCGACGGCGCGATCCCACGCGGCCGAATGGAACCACGGGCCGCGGAATGACTCGATGCCGCGCGCAGGCGCCAGGTTCGGGCGGTTCAGCTGGCCGACCGCTGTGATCACCGCCGAGTACGACTCGTGAACCGTGCCGTCGGGGCCGCTCATCTCGACATCCCATGTCGCATCGTTCTCGTTCCACGTCATGGAGGTGACCTCCACCATGTGGCGCGTGCGCTCCGTGACGCCGTGCGCACGCGCCACCGAATCGGCATAGGCACGGATCTCGGCCCTCTTCGAGAAGTAGTGGCGCCACTGCGGATTCGGCGCGAAGGAGTACGAGTAGAAGTGGTTCGGGGTGTCGACCCCGGCGTCGGGGTAGTCGTTGTCGAACCATGTGCCGCCGAGATCGGGGTTCTTGTCGACCACGACGTGGGGCACCCCGAGCGCGGCCAACTTGATGGAGGCACAGATCCCGGCGAAACCCGCGCCGATGACCAGCACCCGGAAGCCGGGCGGCACGGCCGGTCCGGAGCTCCAGTGGACGTCGCGGTCGACGAGGCCGAGTTCCTCGAGCATGAGCGGGGCGTACTCGGGTGCGACGTCTTCTGCGACGCAGGCGCGCATCATCGCGACCATCCGCTCCGCCGACGGTGTGCCGGCTGGCGTGCGGGTTCCGGCCGCGAGTTCGTCGAGAACGGCCGAGATTGCCTCGCGCACCTCGGCCTGGACGTCCGGTGGCAACCCACCGGTCTCGTCGTGGAACAGGTTCACGTCCCGCACGGGCAGGTAGGGATCGCCGATCCAGCGGTCGTCGCCGGTGAGGTGGGCGAGACACATCAACAGAGTCGGCACCGATGCCACCGCGAGGGCCGCGTCCTTGTCGATGCGGGGCACCCCGGCGGCGTGGTGGATGCTCACCTCCGGTCCGACACTGCCCGCCACGGGGCGAGTCTAGGAATCCGCCGCCCGGTCTCTCCCGCGGAGGATGCACGGATAATAAAGTGGGCCCGTGGCTCGCAGCCTGCACAATCCCGGTGAGTGGGTCAGGTTGATAATCAGCAATGTCCGACGCCTCACCGTGCTGCTGGTGGGGGTCGCGGTGATGGGAGCGGGATTCGCGATGCTCGTCCTCCCCGGCCCGGGGATCCTGATCGTGGTGATCGGACTTGCGATCCTCGCGCGTGAATTCGCATGGGCCGAGCGCACGCTCGACAAGACGCGCGCCCGCGCCACCGATGCCACGATGAGGCTGACGAGGAACCCGCTCGGCAAGTTGGTGTTCGCCGCATCGGCGGCCGCGTTGATCGCGGGCGGGGGAGTGGCGATCATCCTCGTGGACGGGTTCGCCCCGGTCGGGGTGGGTCTGGTCTTTGCGGGTGTGTGCGCGCTCGCGGTGCTGTTGCCGCGCACCCGGAAGTGGATGGAATCCTCCACCGGTCACTGAGCGGTGGCGCGGCACAGTCGTCACCAGCAGGACAATCGGGAGTCGAGAGAGCCGATCATGCGACCACCCCGGGCATCGGCGCGGAGTGGGAGGATGTGCCCGTGCCGTTGCCCGATGTCGGATCGTTCGCACCCTGGGCTGATCCCACCGTGGTGTCACTGAATCGACTCGCGATGCGCGCGCCGGTTCATTTCTCGGACTCGCTGGATGCCGTGCGCTCCGGTGATCGCACGGTGTCACCGTGGTTCAAGTCCCTCGATGGATGGTGGCGCATCAAGCGATGGGCAGATGTGAACGAGATTCCCGCCGCCGCCGTCGGCACGAGGGTCGACGATGCCAACTGGGCGAAGATCTCCGTGCCCGGCAACTGGACCCTCGCGGGTCTCGGCGACGTGCCCCACTACACGAACGTGCAGATGCCCTGGACCGGGGTGCCACCGAGCCTGCCCGAGACAGTCCCCACGGCGGTGCACCGCACCTCGTTCACGGTGCCGGCCTCGTGGAGACGTCGGCGCACCATCCTGCACGTGGGCGGTGCCGAGAGCGTGCACATGGTCTGGGTGAACGGTGTCTTCGTCGGGTACGGAACCGATTCACGACTCGGCAGCGAGTACGACGTGAGTGGGGCACTCGTTGAGGGTCGCAACACCGTGGCGATCGCAGTGTGCAGGTGGTCGGCACAGAGCCATCTCGAGGACCAGGACCAGTGGTGGATGGCGGGACTGCACCGCGAGGTGTTCCTCGAGTCGCGTGGTGCGGTGCACGTCCATGACGTCACGGTGACACCGTCGATCCTGAAGCGCGGAAAGGGCGCGGTCGATCGGGTGACCGGTGCGCTCAGTGTCGAGGTGGCCGTCGAAGCGGGATCTCACCTCGCGCCCGGCTGGAAGGTGGCCGCGCACCTCGAGACACTGCACGGGAAGCGGATCGGCAACCGTCACCTGGCCGATGTCGCGTGGCAGGAGATGCCCTATCTCTTCGCCGGTCACGGGGCCCGGCTCGAGTGGACAGTCGGTGCGGTGGATGCATGGTCGGCGGAGAGTCCCGCGCTGTACCGGGTGATCGTGGAGCTGCTCGACCCCGACGGTGCGAGCGCGGGGTTCGGTGCGGTGAGATGCGGGTTCAGGTCCGTCGAGATCCGCGGACGCGACCTGCTCGTGAACGGTGAGCGCGTGATGATCCGCGGGGTCAACCGCCACGACCACCACCCGGATCGCGGCAAGGCCGTCACCGCCGGGGACATGCGCGCTGATCTCGTGCTGATGAAGCAACACAACGTGAACGCGGTCAGATGCTCGCACTACCCGAACGACCCGCGCCTCCTCGACATGTGCGACGAGCTGGGTCTCTACGTCGTCGACGAGGCGAACGCCGAGGCGCACGCCCACAACGAGAGCCTCCACCGCGACCCCCGGTACCGCGAAACGTGGATGTCGCGGATCACGCGCATGATCGAGCGCGACCGCAACCACCCCTGTGTGGTGATGTGGTCTCTCGGCAACGAGGCCGGGTTCGGCGCGGTCCACGACGCGGCGGCGGGATGGATCCGCGCCATCGATCCGACACGACCGATCCACTACGAGGGGGCCGTCTTCCACACCGGGGGGCCCCGCTCGGGTTGGATCGACGGTGGTCTCGGGGCGAGTGATGTGGTGTGCCCGATGTATGCGACCATCGCAGACGTCGCCGAGTACGGGCGCTCGGGCCTCGGGACGCGCCCGCTCATCATGTGCGAGTACAGCCACGCGATGGGGAACTCGAACGGGTCGCTCGCCGACTATTGGGAGATGTTCGAGTCGACACCTGGCGTGCAGGGTGGCTTCGTGTGGGAGTGGAAGGATCACGGCATACGCCAACGCCTGCCGGGTGGGCGCGAGCGGTTCGCCTACGGCGGTCAATTCGGCGACGTGCCCAATGACGGCAACTTTGTGGCCGATGGCCTCGTGCACGCCGACCTCACCCCGCATCCGGCGATGCGCGAGGTGGCGTGGGTGCACCGCCCGGTGCGAACCTCGCTCGTGGGTCGGGGCTCGACCGCGCGGCTCGCCGTGCACAATCATCAATGGTTCAGCGACCTGTCGTCATACGGGGCGACATGGACGCTGCTCGTCGACGGACGCGTCGCACGCCGCGGCACCCTGCGACCACCCGTGTGTGCGCCCCAGCACACGGTGAAGGTCCCTCTGCCGGCCGTTGCTCCCGAGGGAGCGCGCGAGGTTCACCTGACCATCGAGTGGTCGCTGCGTCGTGGCACCGCGTGGGCGGGAGCCGGCCACATCGTGGCGTGGGACCAGGTGACGCTGCGGGAATCCGCGCAGCACCGTGCCCCGTTGCGCAGGTCGGGCGCCGTGCCGCCCGTCGAGGTGGAACCGGTGGTCACGCTCTGGCGTGCAGCCACCGACAACGACGGCTTCAAGATGATGCCGCACCTGTGGCGCGGATTCGGACGCTCGCTCGCGCGCTGGACCGCCGAGGGGATTCCACTCGACGATGCAGCCCTGGTGGCGAGCACCACTCGTCGCACCGAGCGCAGCGACGCATCCGTGCTGTGGGAGCACGAGATCACCGTGCCCGAGCACCTGGCCGACCCGCCGAGGGCGGGGGTGTGGTTCGAGGTGCCGCGGCGGTTCTCGCGATTGAGGTGGTGGGCGAGAGGCCCGCACGAGAACTACCCGGACCGCCGTGCCTCGGCGGTGGTGTCGGTGTGGGAGGGCGAACCCGACGAGATCCCCTACCTCGTCCCCCAGGAGTTCGGCCTGCGCACCGACTGCCGCCGGCTCGAGTTCCTCGATCCCCGCTCCGGCGAGGTGCTGCGCATCGAGGCCGACGGCGTGCCGTTCCATGCGTCGGTGACGAGGCACCGTGCGGGTGATCTCTTCGCGGCGCGCGACCTCACCGAATTGGTGCGGAGACCCTCGTTGGTCGTGCACCTCGATGCGGCACACCGCGGTCTCGGCACGGCAAGTTGTGGACCCGACACGCTCGAGAAGTACCGCGTGCCAGCCGGTGTGCACACCCTGCGCTACGTGGTCTCCGGCGGCTGACATCAACCCGTTATTGACCGAACGTGCCATGGATGCCCCAGAGCGCCCCTCACCCGACCCGGTGGTGACAATCGTCTCGTGGCGAAGGGGCCGGGCGGTGGAAATAGATTTTCCCCTGCTGCGGTTCACTCGGGGGTCCGATCACAACGATTGAACCGGGTTTCGTGCCCGCAGCTCCCACACAAGGAGAACCCCCATGTCACGTCGCCTCGCGGTCATCGCAGCGTCATCCCTCATCCTGCTCGCCGCGTGCGGGTCGGACCCGTCCACCTCCGACACCACCGCAGCGGCAGTCGAGGACACCTCCACCCCGGCCGCCGAGCCGGGGACCATCGTCGAGGTCGCCCAGGCCGGCGCGGACTTCTCCACGCTGGTGTCCGCCGTGGTCGCTGCCGGACTCGCCGAGACACTCTCGGGTGAGGGACCGTTCACCGTCTTCGCCCCGACGAACGAGGCCTTCGCGGCACTCCCCCCGGGACTCCTCGACAAGTTGCTCCTGCCCGAGAACAAGGACATCCTCGTCAAGATCCTCACCTATCACGTGGTTGCCGGCAAAGTGATGGCCGCCGATGTCACCGCCGGTGACGTGGCGACCGTGGAGGGCTCGACGTTCGCCGTCACGACTGACATGGGTGTCAAGGTGGGCGGTGCGAGTGTGGTCACGACGGACGTTCCCGCCTCGAACGGGGTCATCCACGTCATCGACAAGGTGATCGTGCCCCCGACGGTCGACGTCGCGGCACTCTGATCCCCACCGGATCAGCAGCCAGCCAAATCTTCACGCATGATCGGGTCCGGCTGAGGGGTGAACCCTCCAGCCGGGCCCTTCGGCGTTGCTGGCAATGAGTGCCACGATGCATCCGCCGAAACCGCCGCCCGTCATCCGCGCACCGAACACCCCGGGAACCGCGAGCATCCGCGCCACGGCCGCGTCCATGGTCGGCGTCGACACGGCGAAGTCGCCCGCGAGGCTGCGGTGGCTCTCGGTCATCAGAGCACCCGCCCGCGCCAAATCACCCGCCTCGAGTGCGGCAGCGAACGACCCCACCCGGTGGTTCTCCGAGATGACGTGCCGGGCGCGTGATCCCGCGATCGGGTCGCTGATTCGCGCGGCGTCATCGAGGCTCGCCACCCGCAGTGGCCCGATCTCGGACTCGGCCCTCGCGCACTCGGCGACGCGGGTGGAGTACTCGGATCCCTCGAGGGTACGGTGCGCGATGAACTGCACGAGGACCGCGGCTTCCTCCGGCACAGAGACGTGCCGCACCGCGAGGGTCGAGCAGTCGATCAGGGTCGCGGTGCCCCTGCGTGCCGATGCGATGCACATCTGGTCCATGATCCCCGTCGGCACCCCGGTGGCGAGGTGCTCGGCCCGCTGACACATGCGCGCGAGCTCGATGGCATCTCCCTCGAAGCCCATCACGAGCGCGACGGCGATCTCGAGGGCGGCCGACGACGCGAGTCCGGCTCCCACCGGGAGCGTGGTCGAGACGCGTCCCACTAAGCCGCGTGGTGACTCCATCAGCGAGGCGACCGCGGCGACGTAGCGGCCCCACCGGGGCGTCATCGATGAGTCGAAGGATGCACGAGGATCGAAGTCCACCGGGTCGGAGTCGACCGACGAGGTGAGGCGCACACGGTCGGATTCCTCCCACTCGATCGAGGTCGCGAGGTCGATCGCCATCGGCAGGACGAGCCCGCCGGTGTAGTCGGTGTGGTCACCGATCAGGTTCACCCGCCCGGGCGCGGTCGTGCGGTGCATCAGCCGATGAGGGCGCGCAACCGCGCGGCGATGTCGGCGGGGTCGACGGGCACGAAGTACTCACCGGTCGCGACCTCGACCCCGGCGATGTGGCGGGGCAGTCGCGGTGCGCGCCACGGCGAGACGATCTCGATGTTCATCCAGGCGTCTGGCCACTGCGACGACGTGCGTGGCGACTGGTTGACCCACATCATGTAGGGGAGCGGTTCACCGAAGAGTTGCTCGAGTGCGCCGAAGATCCCCGAGAGCGCCCGGGCGAGACCGGTCTGCGCCGCGGGCCCGAGCGCGGGGAGGTCGGGAACCCGCTCGATCGGGGCGAGGCGCACCGACACCGGGAACACGGGGACAGCGTCGCACCATGCGCGCCAGCCACTGATCGTGGTGACGAGCCGGTCGCCCGGGTCGGGCTCGGGTGCCCATGATGCGCGGAGCATCCGGCCGGGACGATCGGGGACATGATCGAAGGCGTAGATCTGTCCGTGGGGGTGGGTGATCGTGGCGCCGATCTCGGCGCCACGATTCTCGAACACCACCACGTGCTCACCACCGGGCAGACCCCGCAACGCCACGGTGCGCTCGCACCACAGGTCGATGATGCGGCCGATGTGCTCGACGGGGAGAGTGGCGAGCGTCGACTCGTGATCCGGGGAGTAGAGGACCACCTCGCATGCTCCCCCCTCGAGGGCGGGCCACCGGTTCTTGAATGCGCGCACCTCGTAGGGCTCCGGTGCCTCGAGCCCCCCCACGCAGAACGGACAGCCATCGATGGGCAGGTTCGGGCGGCCCTGTCGGTCCGCGACGATGTGCACGACGGTCCCGAGGTGCGGATCGACCCGCGTCCGGCGTGCCACGGATCCCCCAGTGTCAGCCGCGCGGCGTCAACCGCGACGCGTCGGCCCATGTCGCATGGGTGCCCGAACTGATCCGCTCCGGGAGTGCGATGCGCGCGATGGGACCGTCGGAGAGGTTGCGAGCGTCGAAGATGTGGCAGTCGCTCCGATCGTTCGGCACGTCCATCGTGAATGTGACGAGATAGCCGTCGTCCTCGGCCGTGGCGCCGGGCTTCGGTGCGAAGGCGGCCTCCGAGCAGTAGACGCCGGCGGGGAGGCGGAACACTTCCTCGCTTCCGGTGGTGACGTCGTGCTTGATGAGTCCCTCGAAGCCGAACCAACCCTCGGCCGGCACCGTCTGGTACACGTAGCGGTGCACCCGGCCCGCGCGGGAGGCGTCGATCACGCCGAATTCGGTGATCGTGTCGGAGAGCGGACCCTCCCTCACTGCGCCGGTTCTCATGTTCAGGCGCCAGCGGTGGGGCCGCGTCTGGAGCGTGTGGAGATCGAGGAACCGGAACAGGCGCTGCTCCATCGTTGCGTCCGGTGGGAGCGAGGGGGAGGGGTCGCATTGGAAGTAGCCGTCGATGACGACCTCGTCTCCGTCCTCCCAGGCGTTGATCCAGTGCAGGACGTAGGTGGCGTCGCACTCGAACCATGTGATGTCGCGCTCGTTGCCGCGCCGGGGAATCACCGCGAACCGCAGGGGCATGTCGCGGTGGAAGCCGGTGGCATAGATCCCCTTCGCCACGAGGTCGGGATCCCAGAAGAGCGGGCAGTCGTTCAGGATCGCGTAGTTGTCCGTGAAGCACATGTCGTGGGGTAGACGGGGGCCGGGGAGGGGCACCGGGGTGTGGTGCACGAGCTCTCCCGTGGCGTCGATGACGCCGTAGTGCATGAAGGGTGCCTCGGTGCCGTAATTGAAGAACAGCATCTCGCCGGTGCGCTCGTCGACCTTGGTGTGGGCCGAGACGCCCCACGTGGGGAACGCGCCGTCCCACGATGCTCGACCGCGGTCCTCCAGCGTGACGGGATCGAGTTGGTAGAGATCACCGCACTGGTAGAAGCTCGTCAGGGCGAGTCCGTTGTGCACCACGACATCGGTCGACGAGGCGTCCTTCATGCGGGTGCGCGCACCCCAGCCGTCCCGACGAGGCGACTTGAGCGGGGATTCGGCGAGTCCCGACCACTGCGGTCCGCCGGCCTCGAGTTCAGCCGCCAGTCCCAGCGTGCGCACGAACCGGTTGCGGTACTCGGCGTGTCCCTCGCGGAACGAGATCGCATGGAGCATTCCGTCGCCGTCGAAGGGGTGGTAACGCAACATCGCGGGAACGAGCGGGTTCTCGGTGTTGCGCAGGTACACGCCGTTCAAGTCGGCGGGGAGCTCCCCCTCGACCTCCATCTCGAGCGCGGTCCACTCCCTCGTCTGGGGTCGCCATGCGCCCGTCCGGTACGGGTGCGTGTCGTCGGCGGGCAGCAGACTCTCGAACTGCGTCTCCATCGTCACTCGCACCGGGGCCCCCTCCGATCCTGCGACGAAACGGTACCGTGTGCACGGTGTCCAAGCGTGAGGTGACCACGAAGGTGTCGGTCGCCGACCTGCCGGCGGCGCTGGCGCGGGTCGTCTCCGACCTCGGTCTTGTCGACGAGAACGGGCGCGTCAACCGCGAGCACGTGAGGACCCTGGGGGAATTCGTCGTGCGCTTCGTGCCGGCCTCCCAGCCCCCGGCCGCGGAACGTCCCGTGTCCCGCGTGGGGGATGTCGATTCTCCCGCGGGGGAGGTGGCGACTCCGACCGGACGTCCTCGCCGCGGTCGACCCCCGAGGGACACCGCGTCCCGGGCGGGCACTGTGGGCACCCGCCCTCGAACCCGTCCGACCAAGGCCGAGGTGCGCGGGGAACTGACGCGGCGCATCGCCGAACACCTGCGCCAGTGTCCCGGTTCGACCTTGGCCGAGATCGCAGACGCACTCGGTGCGCCCCTGACCGATGTCTCGGTGTCGGCAAAGCCCGTCGACTGGTTGGTGCTGGAGGAGTCCGACCTCGTTGAGCCCCCCATGCGCACCGAATCCGAGGCGATCGCGGCCACCCGCGAGCGCGCCAAGGCCGCACTGGCGGCGGCGAGTCTGCTCGCCGGCCCGCTCAGTCACCAGGCCTACACCACCCTCGTGCGCGAGGGTCGCGTCAGGGGCCCGAGCGTGGCGCGCATCGTGCAGTTGTTCGGGTCGTGGACGGCGGCGTGCGCCGAGGTGGGAGTTGCGAGCGGCGAACCCCTCCGCAAGAACTACGAGCGGCGGTGGACGCGCGAGGAGATACTCGACCATGTCGAGAGGTTCCTCGCCGAGCCGGCACATCGCGGTGCGAGCCACCAGTTCGATGCGTGGCGCGCGGCAGTGAACGGCGATGGTTCCGTGCCCTCGCTCGGCACGGTGCGCAACCTCGTCGGCGGCACGTGGAGCGAGATCAGGACGACCGCACTGCGGCGGATGCGCGCGCGGTGGGCAGCCTGAGCGGGGCGATGAAGCGCCCGATCATCGGGCGCGCACGATCCTGAACCACCGCGACATAATCGAGCCGGCGGGAACGATGTCGGGCGAGTCGTTGATCGCATTCGGGGGTCCCGACTGCGGTTCCACGCACGTCGCATGGTCGTGCATGTCGTAGACGACCCAATGCGAGCAGTCACTGGAGAGCCGAAGGTCGACGTCCCGCACCGTCAACTCCGGTTCGGCTCCCCCGGAGACGAGGCAATCATCGAGTGGCTCGTCCGGCACCGGGATCACCTCGGAGGTCGCGATCCCGGCGCGGTCGCGCACATGCATCAGCCTGCACCGGTGGTCGAGCCTCGCGGGCTTCAAGAACCACGGGTGCCATCCGAGCTGGACCGGTTGGTCCTGGCCGGCGTGGACCGCCAGACGCATCGTGATTCCGTCATCGGAAACCTCGAAACGCTGCACGACGATGCCCTCGAAGGGCCAGTGCGGCCCGAGGCTCGTCACGAGTGTGGCGCTGTCGATGTCGTGCGAGTCGAGCTCCCACGGTGCCGCGAACACGGTGCCGTGCATCGCGTGCCGGCCCGCGTTGGGCTCGAGGTCGTGGGTGCGGCCCGCGAACCGCAACCGCGCGTCGCGCACACGGCCGGCATAGGGGACCATCGGGTAGCAACCCCACGCGACCGGATCGGAGCCGGCCGTGACGAGCACCTCGGTCCCGCCGAAGCGCAACGACGCGAGTCGCGCACCACGGCGAACGTCCACGGTTGCCGCCGCGTCACCGGAGCGGAGCACGATGCGCTGCACCTCGCCAGTATGTCGCAGGCGAGCGGGCCCACATCCGGCCCGGGGTCGGTCGGGACTAGGTTCGGGTGTCGTGCGTGGCCTCGGAACCCTCATCAACACCGCGACGGTGATCGCGGGCGGGGGAGTGGGCCTTCTCATCGGGTCGAGGATCCCCGAGCGAGTCCGCACCTCGGTGGTGCAGGTGATCGGGATCGCCACACTGATGATGGGGATCGACAACGTCCTCGACACCGACAATCTCGTCTTCCCCCTCGTGGGAACCGTGGTGGGTGCGATCGCGGGTGAGGTGGCGCGCATCGAGGACCGACTCGAGCGCATGGGTGAGCGACTGAAGAGCCGGTTCGCGCGCCCCGACGATGACGGATCGTTCGTGAGGGGCTTCGTCACGGCGACTCTCTTGTTCTGCGTCGGTCCGTTGACGCTGCTCGGTGCCATCGAGGATGCGACTGGTGACGTTCCCCGGCTCTACATCATCAAGGGAACACTCGACGGCTTCATGTCGATGATCTTCACGGCCACCCACGGGATTGGTGCGGTCTTCGCTGCTCTCAGCGTGTTCGTCGTGCAGGGCGTGCTGACGCTGGCGGGGACCGGACTCGACGCCCTCCTCGACGACCGGATGCGGACCGAATTGTTCGCCTCGGGGGGTCTGATGGTGATCGCAATCGGGCTGAACCTCCTCGGGATCACCAAGATCCGCTTGGGTTCGCTGCTTCCCGGCCTTCTCGTGACGCCCCTGCTGGTGGTCTGGTTCGCCGTCTGAGGGAGGCCACAGGAGGTGGTCCACGGCCCTCATCGAGCCCCGGGGCATCCGCCGTGAGATGTGCTGGGTGACTGGGGTCCCCCAGACCGCCGTTTCCTCGGGGAATACCCGTCTCGACTCTCGTGATTCTGCGGGACCGACTGGTTGGCTGACCACCGGTTCCGTATGCTGTTTTTGTGCACCTGGGAGTCTCGCGGTTCGTCAGCGTGGCGTCTCTTGCCGTCATCGGAGTCGTTGCGATTCCCTCGTCGTCCCTCGCTGCGTCGACCGATGACTATGTGATCGTCGAGCGGGACGGCGATGTCGCCGTGCGCACCTTGACCCCCGCCCAGGCCGAGAGAACCGCGATTGATCCGGCCGTGCGGATCGTGGCGCCCGACCAACCGATGGGACTTTTCGACGAACCGGCCCTGCCGCCCTTCGCCACACCAGAGGGTGCATCCCCCGGTGCTGTGATCCCCGGGCGCTGGATCGTGCAGTTTTCCTCGGGGTCCGGCGCGTCGATGGCAGCGGCGTCGCTCGCAGGCCGAATCAATGCTTCATTCTCCAATGCCATCAACGGCTTTGTCGCCGACCTCACCGACGGCCAAGTGACGGCACTGCGCTCGAACCCGGGTGTCGTGTCGGTCGAAGCCGATTATGTCGTTGCTGTCGATGGCACCCAGGACAATGCCACGTGGGGTCTCGACCGGATCGACCAGCGGTCGTTGCCACTCGACACGCGTTACACGTTCGACCAGACGGGTGCGGGCGTGACGGCCTACATCGTCGACACCGGCGTCTATTCGGCGCACAACGAGTTCACCGGTCGCCTGTCCGCCGGCTTCTCCGCCATCTCCGATGGCAGGGGCACCGAGGACTGTCATGGTCATGGCACCCACGTCGCGGGCACGGTCGCGGGCACCACATACGGCGTCGCCAAGGGTGCCACCGTCATCCCGGTGCGCGTGCTGGGGTGCGGGGGATCGGGATCAATGTCGGGAGTGATCGCAGGTCTGGACTGGATCGTCGGACACCACCAAGCCGGTGTGCCGGCGGTGGCGAACATGAGCCTCGGTGGGCGTTCCTCGGGCACCCTCAATGCGGCCGTGAGCCGCGCCACTGCCGACGGAGTCACCGTGGTAGTGGCGGCCGGGAATTCGAACAGGGACGCGTGCTCCTTCTCGCCGGCGAGTGCGCCGAGTGCGATCACCGTGGGAGCGACCGCAATCACGGACGCTCGTGCCTCTTTTTCCAACTGGGGACCGTGCCTCGACGTCTTCGCCCCGGGCCAGTCGATCCTCTCGGCGTACCATCTGTTGAACGGAGTCCCCAATCCCGCGGCGACGCGCACCATGTCGGGCACCTCGATGGCCTCACCGCATGTTGCGGGTGTCGTGGCGCTGTACCTGTCGACGGACCCATCGGCTGCGCCAGCAACTGTCTCGTCCATCCTGTCAGCGGCCGCGACCCCCGGTGTCGTGGTCAACCCCGGGGCCGGATCGCCGAACCTGTTGTCGCACTCGGCGAGCTTCGCCCCCGCACCGCCCATGCCGCCCTCGGCGCCCCAGAACTTGCGCGCAACGGGCGGCAACACGCGCGTCTCACTGACATGGTCGGCGCCCTCGGCGTGGGGAAGCGGTGTCGTCTCCGACTACATCGTCGAGGTCTCCACGGATCTCGGTGCCACTTGGACCGTGTTCGCAGACGGCGTCTCGGCCACGACGACGGCGACGGTCACCGGGCTCATCAACGGCACGGTGCACCAGTTCCGCGTCAAGGCAGTGAACTCGGCCGGCACGGGTGCTGTGTCGGCCACGGTCAGTGCGACCCCGTTCGCACCCACGGTGCCCGGGGCTCCGAGATCTCTCGCGGCCACCGCGGGGACCCAGCAGGCCACCCTGACATGGAGTGCGCCGCTGACCGATGGCGGGGCAGCGATCACTGACTATGCGATCGAGGTGTCGACCGACCTTGGTGTGACGTGGGTGCGCGTTGCCGACCCGATCTCGACGAGGACCACGGCGCTGATATCGGCGCTCACCCCGGGGGTCATGCACACCTTCCGCGTCGCAGCCGTCAACTCGGTCGGCACGGGTGCGTTCTCCGGGTCCGCGTCTGCGATTCCGAGCGCGCCATTGGTTCCATTGGCGCCGCGCTCGTTGTGGGTGAGCCCCGGGTACAACTCGGCGAACCTGTACTGGATGCGGCCGTTGTCGAACGGTGGTTCGGCGTTGACGGACTACAGGATCGAGTGGTCGACCGATTCCGGTGCCACATGGCCGTACTCGACCCTTGTGGCTGCCACACGGACCAGCACACGGATCGACTCGCTCGCGGGCGGTCGCCGTCATGACTTCCGGGTCGTTGCGATCAATGCGGCCGGCGCGGGCGCACCGTCGGCTCCGTTCGCGGTGACGATCCTGGCGGTCACCGTCCCCAGCGCGCCGCGAAACTTCGGCGGCTACCTGAGCGGAACGTCCGCCTACCTCGCGTGGTCGACTCCGGGATCGAGCGGTGGCGCGGCCGTCACCGGCTACGAGGTGAGCCAGTCCACCGACTCGGGCGCGACGTGGTCGATCGCAGCGACCGTCACCGCACCGGTACGGGGCGCCCACATCGCATCTTTGGTGGGCGGGAGGACGTATCTGTTCCGCGTCGTGGCGCGCAATTCCGTGGGCGTCAGCACACCGAGCACGACCGTGACCCTTCAGCCCCGCATCGCCGGGACGCCGAACCCACCCTCGAACGTGGTTGCCACGGTCGATACGACAACGGTGAACGTCTCGTGGCGTCCGGTCACCAGCAGCTTCGCGCCGGTCACCGACTACATCGTCGAGGTGTCCACGAACTACTCGGACACGTGGACGGTCCATCCCGACGACGTCTCGACTGCGACCACCGCGAGATTGACCAATCGCACTCCCGATGTCCCGGTCTCGATCCGGATCCGGGCGGTGAACTCCTTCGGCACCGGCCCGGCCTCGGGTTCGGTGTCAGTGGTCCCGCGCGCCGCACCGTCTGCTCCCGGTGCGCCTCGCAACGTCTCGGGGACACCGGGGGACTCCTCGGTGATCGTGTCGTGGCTCGCACCCGCGTCGGACGGTGGGGCATCGATCACGGCGTACAGGGTGACGGCGAGCCCCGGAGCCTCGACGTGTGCGGCCGCGACGACTATGTGCGTCGTGACCGGACTCACGAACGGTGTCGCCTACACCTTCACGGTGACTGCGACGAACTCCGTCGGAGCCGGTCCGGCGTCGGCGGCCAGTGACCCGGTGACTCCCGCGAGCGGTTCGACCGCTCCGATCACCGCGCGCTCGTGGGGTCTCGACCGCACCGACCAGCGCGCACTCCCGCTCGACGGGCGCCTGAGCCGCATGGGCTCCGGTGCGGATGTGACCGTCTATGTCGTGGACACCGGCGTGTATGCCGGTCACTCCGATCTCGCGGCGCGCGTCGCGGCGGGATTCTCGAGCATCAACGACGGCCGCGGATCGCACGACTGCAACGGCCATGGCACCCACGTCGCCGGCACCGTCGCGGGAACCCAGTACGGCTTCGCCAACCTCGCGACGGTCGTGCCGGTGCGCGTGCTCGACTGCTCGGGATCGGGCTCCACCTCGACGGTGGTGTCGGGCATCAACTGGGCCATCAGCCACCACCAGGCTGGCACACCGGCCGTGCTGAACATGAGTCTCGGCGGGGGATTCGACGCGGTGATGAACGATGCGGTTGCGCGCGCGGTCGACGATGGCATCACCGTCGTGGTTGCCGCGGGCAATTCGAACGCCAATTCATGCGGATACTCCCCGGCGAGTGCCCCGAGTGCCCTCACGGTCGGCTCGACGACCTCGAGCGATGCCCGCTCGTCGTTCTCGAACTGGGGAGGGTGCGTCGACATCTTCGCCCCCGGTTCGTCGATCACGTCCCTCGGCATCTCGTCGTCGACGGCGACGGCCACGTACTCGGGCACCTCGATGGCGTCGCCCCACGTCGCTGGAGTCGCCGCCCAGGTGCTCGGCAACAACCGATCACTCACGCCGGCCCAGGTGGCGAATCATGTGCTCTCGATGTCGACTGCGAACTCGGTGGTGTCTCCCGGGACGGGTAGCCCGAATCGCCTGCTGTACGCACAACCACCGGCGCTCGCGTCGGGGGCCACCGATGCTGCAGAGTCGACACCGCAGTCCGCCGATGACTCTGTGTTCTCATTCACCTATGGCAGCGACACCGTCGATGCACCCGCCCGGCCGGTGACGCCCGCGCCGGCGCCGCCCGCGCCGGTGACGCCTGCGCCGGTGACGCCTGCGCCGGTGACGCCTGCGCCGGTGACGCCTGCGCCGGTGACGCCTGCGCCGGTGACGCCTGCGCCGGTGACGCCTGCGCCGGTGACGCCTGCGCCGGCGCCGCGCGTCGACACTCCGGTTCAGGCGTTCGCGGGCCCCGCATCGCTGGCGGTGGAGATCGTCGGGGTCAAGCGGATCGGTGCACGGATCGCCATCACCGTCTCGGTTCCCGCGGGTTCACGCGTGACTCTGTGGCGCAACGGCAAGAAGGTCGCGACGAACTCGACTGGCCGATTCTTGGTCCCTGTCGGTCGGGTCACCGTGAACAATTTCGTGGCTGTCGCCAAGTCCGGTCCGGTCTCGGTGTCCTCGACCAGGGTCGTGGTGCGCACGGCGTCGTCCCGACTGCGATAATCGACGCTTGATGCGTCGGGGGCCTGCAACTTCGTTACTGCTGGCCCTCACACTCGGACTCGGGTCATGTGCCGGACCCGTCGCGGAGGCCCCCGAGTCGACCGTCGCGGATCCGACCGTCGCCGATGACCCCGTGGAGTGGGTGCCGTGCGGTGCGATTCAATGCGGGAACTTCACGGTTCCCGTCGACCACCTGGGAGGGGAGCAGTCGGCCGGAGTGCTCACTCTGCGGCTGTTCCGCCGATCATCCACCACGGACAATGCGCCCGTCCTGCTCCTGGTCGGCGACCGACTCAAACCCGACCGCGTCGATGCCACGTGGGGTGCGAGGGCCCTGGCGGAGCGGGCCGAGCTCATGCTCGGAACAGCAGCGCGCGGCTTTGATGTCATCTCGGTGGCGCTCCGCGGGTCGGCAGAGATGCCGATGCCTCCGGGCACCGAGGCCATCGTCGGCACACTCGACGTGGCCGACGATCTCGAGTTGCTGCGGACCGAGGGACTCGGATCACCGCGAGTGCGGGTGCTCGGATGGGGCGACGGCGCGACTGCCGTGGCGGCATGGGTGATGAGGCGACCCTCGGCGATCGGGGCTGCCGTCCTCGACAGCCCCGCGGATCCGGCGGCATCGCTGCGCACCCAATCCGAGGCCCACATCATCGCGTCCGATGCGGCAGCCGACTGGGCGGTGAAGTGGTGTGCATCGCACTTGTCGTGTCCGGTCAATGCCACACCGGCGAACACGCTCGAACTACTCGACGCGCGCATCGACGATGGCTCGGCGCCAGAGGGCATCACCCGCGCGTCCCTCGCACGTGCCGCCGAAGTGGCACTGGCTGGGGGCAGTCCCAACAGTCTCTGGAATGCGATCACAGAGGCAGCCGACCGTCGCGGTGACCGGCTCGCGGGCCTCGCCGGTCGCCCGCCGTCGGAGGCCGACGTGCGGTCGCTGTGCCGCGACACCGGCTCCGACCTGGCTCGCACCCTGGTCACCCTCCACGGGGCGGCCCGACCCAAGTACTTCACCGTCGGCCCGGTTGCCGAGCGCCTCGTGTTGTGCCTCTCGTCGACCGCACCCGCGCGTCCGTTGGGACAGGTCGAGGAGAACCCCGGCGCGGTGGGTGCCCCGGTGATGGTCACCGGTTCAGCATCGGATCCCGTGCGTCCGGCATCGATCATGCGCGCGATGGCCGAGCGGAACAAATGGAAGTGGGAGCCCTCGCCGGCGGTGCGTCATCTGGTGGTCGGCCGCGAGGAGGTTCCCACCAGCGCGGCGATGGCGCACTTGCGCGGTGACTAGAGCGCGAAGTCGCGGATCAGTGCCGCGAGTTCGAGGGGAGTGTCGCCCTGCACACTGTGGCCGGCATCGGCGATGCGCTCCACCCGAGCCTCGGGGGCACGGCGGAGCAGTTCCTCCTCGTCCTCGTCGGACACGACCGACTGCTTGCGCATGCCGCGCACGAACAGCAGCGGCCCCGCATATCCGCTGATCGCGTCCCAGAGGGCAGAGTTGTCCGGTCGCTGCTCGCTCTCGGCACCCCTCATCTCGGGCAGGGGCGGTGCATCGTCGCGCCGGTAGCGCCACACCCACGAGCCGTCCCCGAGTTGCAGCGCATTGTGGAGGATTCCCCGGCGCAGTGACGACACGGTCCGCGTCGGATTGAACTGGATGGTGCGCTCGAGCAGTTCCTCGAAGGAGGGGAATGTCGCGGGGCCGTTCACGAACTCGGTGATCTGCTTGGCCTTGTCCTGGTTGATACCCGGGGTGATGTCGACGAGCACCATTTTGCGGACGAGGTCGCTCTGGTCACGGGAGAGAGCGAGGGTGGTGAGCCCGCCGAGTGACATCCCGACGACCGCCGCGGCATCGGGTGCGAGTGCGCGGACGACCCGGGCGATGTCGTCGGCATTCTGCTGGAGTGGGAGAGCAGACGGGTCGAAGGCCGCGGCCGAGTCGGAATGGCCGTGTCCCGGCAGATCGATGCAGAGCAAGGGCACGCCGAGCGCCAGTGCGACGGTGTCCCAGGTGTGGGCGTTCTGTGCACCACCGTGGAGGAACACGAGACGCGCCGGCCCGTTGCCCCACTTGAGTGCCGAGAGTCGGCGACCCGGGGCGACCTCGACTGAGACCCGCGCGACGATCGGCGGTGCACTGAGGGGGATGCCGTACTCGGCTGCGTTCTCGTGGAACATCGAGAATTCGTCGTAGGGAACCCGCTCGGCCATGGTCACACCGTAGTGAAGCCTGCACCCCGGTGTCCTGCCGAGGTGGAGGCATCGCGTTGGCAACACCGTGTTCCGGGGGATAGACAAGGCGGGGTGGCGCGCGATCACATCTACATCAACGGACTTCGCCTCTTGGCGCTCGTCGGGGTGCTCCCCCACGAGCGCGAGGTTCTCCAGCCCGTCCAGGTGGACATCGACATGGAAGTGGACCTCCTGGAGGCCGGTCTCACCGACAATCTGGTCGACTCGGCGGACTACGGGGCGATCTCGGTGGCGGTGGCTGAGACGGTCCGGATGAGCACCGACCTCCTGCTCGAGCGTCTCGCCTCTCGGATCGCTGAGCGCGTGCTGCAGTTCGATCACGTCGAAGTCGTGGATGTCCGGCTCACCAAGCTCCGGCCGCCGATCCCGGAGGACGTCGACTCGTCGGCGGTCCGGATTCTGCGGACACGCGTCGACATGAGAGTGCCGGCACGCCACAGGGCAATCGTGGCCCTCGGCAGCAATCTGGGGGACCGCGGCGCGTACCTGCGCTTCGGCCTCGAGCGACTGTCGAACGTCGTGGCCCAGTCACAGGTCTTCGAGACCGATCCCGTGGGTGGCCCCGAGAACCAGGGTCCGTACCTGAACATGGTCGCCATCGTGGACACCGATCTCGATCCCTTCGCACTGTTGCGTCGTCTCCTGCAGATCGAGGCCGAGGCCCAGCGAGTCCGCAAGGTGAGATGGGGCCCGCGCACGCTCGATCTGGACCTCTTGTTCTACGACGACTGCACCATCCAGAGCGAGGAACTCACGGTGCCGCATCCGCGGTTCGCAGAGCGCAGGTTCGTCCTCGAACCCCTCGCAGAGGTCGCCCCGGAGCATTGCCCGGATGACTGGCGGAATCGTCTGCCCGTGGTCGGGGTGTACCCGCGCGGCGGGATCGACGGTCTCGTCGCCCACACTGTCCTGCACTAGGCATCTGCTTGCGGATCGCCCTCCTGATTCCCGCGGTCGACGAGGTCGCGACGATGCCGCGCACTGCTCGTGTCGCACGCGAGGCGGTGGATGCCGGGATCGTGTCGAGTGCGACGGTGCTCGACGGCGGGTCGGCCGATGCGACCGCGTCGATCGCGCGCGATGCAGGCATCGAGGTGCTGGATGTGTCCGTGTTGCTGCCCCATCTCGGTCCCGTCCTCGGCAAGGGTGACTCGTTGTTCCGCGGTGTGCACTCGGTGGATGCTGATTGGTACGTCTTCCTCGATGCCGACATCGGCAACCTCGGTCTCCACCACATCGTCGCCCTCGCCGACAGGGCCACGCGTGGTGATGTCGTGTTCGTCAAGGGTGGCTTCGTGCGCATCGACGAGCAGGGGCGCCCGAGGGAGATCCCGGGTGGACGCATCACCGAGGAGGTTGCCCGGCCGTTGCTCGCGATGGTGGCGCCGGTTCTCACCGGGCTCTCCCAGCCGTTGTCGGGTCAAGTGGCGGTCCGTGCCGATGTGGCGCGGGCATTGGAGTTCGTGACCGGGTACGGGGTCGAGATCGCGATGCTCCTCGACGTCTGGCGTCTCCACGGCGCGGTCGGTCTCGCCGAGGCCGACATGGGCGAGGTTCAGAATCGGGCAAAGCCCGACGGCGCGCTCGATGAGGTGCGCGATCAGGTGCTCGCGGCGGCGGCGCTCAGGGGTCTTGGCGACCCGGCTCGCGTCCATCCGATGGTGCGCACCCGCACACCCTGACGTGACGGGTCAGGAGACGTCGTCCTCGAATTCACACGGCATGCCGTCGCAACTGCCGTAGTTGCGGCAGAACGACTCGAAGTTGATGCAGTCGGGGTGACCCTCGAAGTCGTCCTGCCCAGACGCCCGTTCGGCACGCTTGCGTCCGGCCCTTTTCCCGATCTTGTAGGCGATGAGCGTGCTGAACAATCCCATGGTTTCCCTCCTGTCGGCGACATCCTGCCCGACGGGTGTGTCAGGCGGTGCCTGCCCGCCAGAGTGAACGATCGAGCAGGGCATCGGCGGCGATGCCGCGGTGGCCCTGCATCACGTCCCACACGTCGAGGAAGCTCCGCACCTCGCCGATGTCGTGCACCCGGTAGATGCCCGAGCGCGTCACGGTGAGCGTGTGGGCGATCGCAGCGAGGGTGCCAGAGAGCCGCTCCCTCGGGGGTCGGCCGGTGATCGCACCGATGAAGTCCTTTCGCGAGACCGGCAGCAGGATCGGCCGCGCGTAATCGGCGAGCGCGCCGATGTTGCGGAGCACCTCGACGGTCTGGGCCGGGGTCTTGGCGAAATCGGGCCCGGGGTCCACGATCACCTGATCGCGCGTGACGCCGGAAGTCTCGAGGGCGAGGAGGCGTTCGTCCATGAATTCGAGGACGTCTGCGGTCACATCCTCGTAGAGGTTCGGGTCGGTGAGCCGGACCTTCGGTCGGCCGCGGTTGTGCATGAGGATGTAGCCGGCACCCGCGGCAGCGACGACATCGGCGACCTCGGGGTGCAGCAGGCCGGAGATGTCGTTGATGATGTGCGCACCGGCCTCGAGGGCGGCCCTGGCCACCCGGGGGCGGTACGTGTCGACGGACACGACTGCCTCGGTGTTGTCCACGACCCATTCGATGACCGGTGAGATCCGCTCGATCTCCTCGTCCTCGGAGATCTCCGGCACACCGGTGATCGCGGACTGGCCACCGATGTCGACGATGTCGGCACCCTCGTCCATCACCTCGCCGACACGTTCCATGCGGGCCCCGAGGGTGGCGTATTTGCCCGCGTCGGAGAACGAATCCGGTGTCGCGTTCACAACCGCCATGATCAGGGGGCGATCGATCTCGAGATCGAGGGAACGAGCCCTCAAGCGCACCATCGGATCAGGCTAGCGGTGGTTGTTCAGGCCTCGATCGGCTCGTCGCGCGTCCCGCGACGGGTCGCGGGGAAGGTGTAGGAGTCGAGGAGACGCATGCCGGCGCCGTCCACCACTTCGCGCCCGCTCGACGAGGGCGACTCGTCCCACGAACCGTCTGGCCTCTCCGAGGGAACAAGGCGCAGGTTCGTGTACCACGGAGACGTGTCCCCGGTGGCAGACGATCTGTAGCGAAGCGACGAGAGCACGATCGCGTCGCCGTCGCGCGCAACCTTCAGACGCGCGCCGTCGTACGTTGCGACCACCTGGGGCGCGCCCGAGGGCGACATGGACAGGATTTGCAGCGAATCCCAGAACGAGTAGGCGTCCGCGCCGTCGTCGGTGAGGTGCTTGTGGAGGATCAGCACCTCCGAGCCGGCGAGACGCGCCGAATAGAGATCCAGCCGGGCGACGTTGGCCGTGTGGGCCTTCTCGTCGTAGCCGTCGAGAACGCCCACGGCGCGGCGGGGGGAGTCCCGCATGACATGCGCCGACAACTGGAAGGGGATGTAGGAGACCCCGTCGTTGTCGGTCTCGCGGGGATCCCAGTACGACTCGCTGCCGACCAGCATGAAGTCGCCCCGATCGGTGGCCGCGACGCCGCACAGGTCGACCGTGATGATCTCGTCGAGTGAATCGCAGGAGAGCTCGTCCATCACGAAGTCGTACTGCTCGACGCCGAAGGCGTGGTCGAACCACGACATCGAGGTTTCGGCCGGCCGCGGCATCGGGGTGGCACCGTCGCCCGGGGTCGTCGTGGACGTCGGCGTGGATGCGGTGCCGGACCCCGCGCCTCTGTCGCCGAACACCACGGCAGCACCCGCGACCAGCGAGACAACGACCACCACCGCGAGGATCACCCGGTTCGTCGACCGGGACGTGCCGGGATCAGCCATGGCCTCGGCGGACGATCCCACCAGGCCGGCACCCGGCCGCGTCCATGGTGCCTCCGGACAGCACCAGGATCACGGCCGGATCCCAGGTGAATACAGCAAGTAGTGCACCCACCGTGATTCCACCGACAGTCGCAACCGCGTGCAATGCAGGTTCATGAAATCAGACTAATCGGACGATGTCCATTGCGTGTCGTAATGCTGCGATGAGAACCGAAAAGGAGAAGTGTGAGAAGTCCTAAGCTGCAGCCATGTTGGGCGCTAGCGAGGAGCTCGTCTTCCGAGAGTCGGTGTTTGCGTGGCTTCGTGCCAAGACGCTCGCCACGCCGTATCTCACTCGTGACGATCTTTCTCACTTTCCATGGCAAGGTAGGGAAGTACGCCTTCTTGGGCCACAGACGGGGATCTGGAAGATTGCCGGGTTGAGCGATGCAGCGATTGCATTCTCAACGTCATTTGTCCCGGATGGAAAGCATCGACCCTACGAAGATGGCTTTGGCCCGGATGGTCTCTTGCGGTACAAGTGGCGAGGAACCGACCCCAATCACTCCGATAACCGGGCTCTCCGTCGAGCAATGGAACGTGGGCTGCCCCTCGTGTACTTCGTGGGGGTGGGCTACCGACCGGGGACACAAACTCAGTGGTTTAATGCTGAGTTCCCCGTCTTTCTTGTCGCCGAGGAACGAACAGCTCATCAATTTGCAGTTGCGCATGAGATTGAGCAGAAGCCCATTGTTGATCTTGCTGATTCTGCTGCTCTAGAGATTGCGAAGCGATACAACGAGCGCGTGGTCAAAGTGAGACATCATCAGCCAGAGTTTCGAGGCAGAGTCATCAGTGCATATGAGTCGCGTTGTGCCGTCTGTCGGCTGCCCTTTGCGGAGCTCCTCGATGCGGCACATATCAGGCCCGACGCAGAGGGTGGTAGCGCTCGAGTGAGCAACGGAATGTCGTTGTGCAAGATTCACCATGGTGCCTATGACACTGAGATTCTTGGAATCTCACCAGATCTCACGGTCCATATCAGGCAATCAGTTCTTGAGACATTTGATGGACCCACACTGCAACATGCGCTCAAGGAAATGGACGGCCAGGAACTTCGTCAGGTGCCATCAATGAAGTCGTGTCAACCTGATCGTGACCTGCTCGCAGAGCGATTTGAGAAGTTCAGGGCGGCGTCGTAACGATCAGCGCCGGCCACGGACGAGTCGTCCGGGCAAATCCCCGGTGAACTCGTCGTTGTCGACCGTTTGGAGTCCGTTGCAGAAGGTGGCGACGTATCCCCTCGCCTTCTGGATGAGGCGCCGGCCGTTCGCCGGGAAGTCATAGACCATCTCGGGCAACTCGAAGGAGAGACGCTCGAAGTCGATCAGGTTCAGGTCCGCGCGCATCCCGGGTGCGATGAGTCCCCGGTCGCTCAATCCGTGCAACTCTGCGGTGCGTCGAGTCTGACGTGCGACCATCTCCTCGAGGCGGAGCCTCGGCCCCCGTGTGCGGTCCCTGGCCCAGTGTGTGAGCAGGAACGTGGGCATCCCGCCGTCGCAGATCGCACCGCAGTGGGCGCCCGCGTCGGACAGACCGTTGCGCGTGCGGGAATGACTCAGCAGATCGTGCGTCATCGAGAGGTCACCGTAGGCATAGTTGAAGAACGGCATGTAGATCATCCCCCGCCCCTCGCGCGCGAGGAGCTGGTCGTAGACCATCTCCATCGGGGGGATCCGATTCCGGGTGGCCACCGCCTCGATCGAGTCCGTCTTCGGATCGGGTTCGTAGTCGATGTTCGCGCCGGTGACGGCGAACATCTTCCACAATCGCGACACCACGAAGCGCTCGAAGAAGCCCCCGTCGCGGGGGATCTCCATGAACCGGGCGCGCAGAACCGGATCGCGCAGCGCCCTCAGGCGCGCGTCGTGGGGGAGGTGGGCGATCTCCTGCCATGCCGGATGGAAGGCGAGCGGTTGGAACGATCCCTCGAGGCACATCAGGATCCCGATCGAACGACCCGCCACCTGGGCCACGATCGAGAGACCGTCGTCGTGGGCCCGGTCCAGTTCCCGCAGGACATCACGCCACAGGTGAGGGCGCTCGTCGGCCTGATTGAGATTGACACTCACCGTCACGCCGTCGCGAGCAGCCATCTCGCGCATCCACGGCCACTCGTCCTCGAGCAGGCGGACGTGCTCCGGAGCGAACTGGAAGACACCACCGCCGGCACGGCTCATCGCGTCGGCAATTGCGAGGAGTTCGCGCTCGTCGGCGGTGGTGCCGGGCACCAACTCGCCACTCTTGCTGCGGTGGATCGGTGTGCGCGAGGTCGAGAATCCGAGTGCTCCCTGCTCGAGGGCCTCCTCGACGAATTTGGACATCAGCGACACGTCGTCGTCGGTCGCCGATTCATTCGCGGCCCCGCGATCACCCATCACGAAGGCCCGCAGGGGCCCGTGCGCGATCTGCACCCCCACGTCGAGAACGCGTCGCTGTCGTTCGAGCACGTCCATGTACTCGGGGAAGGAACGCCATCCCCATGTGAGACCCTCGGTCATCGCCGAGCCCGGGATGTCCTCGACACCCTCCATCAACTCGATCAACCACTCGTGGCGCTCCTCGTGGGCCGGTGCGAATCCCACACCGCAGTTGCCCATCACCGCCGTCGTGACCCCGTGCCAGCTCGACGGTGTGAGCCACGGATCCCACGTGGCTTGTGCGTCGTAGTGCGTGTGGACGTCCACCCAGCCAGGGGTGAGGAGCAGACCATCGGCATCAATGACCCGATGGGCGTGGGCGGTGGATGCCCGTCCGGGTGCGGCGACCTCTGCGACGAGACCGTTGGCGAGGACGACATCGGCATCCCGGGCCGGGTCACCCGATCCGTCCACCACACGGGCGTTGCGGATGACAGTCCGGCTGGTGCGGTCCATGTCGCGAATCTAGTGACTCCCCACCGGTCTCGCGACGGCTGACAGTCCCGTGTTCGTGGTGATGGCCGTGTCGCCGCGCCAGTTGACCCTGCCCTCTCGGTCCACGAGCCGGCCGCCCGCGGCGTTCTCGGAGGCCGCCAACAGTGCCGAGAAGACACTGCTCAATGCTGTGTCGGCGCTCGACAAGGCCGAGAGGGCATTCGCAGAAGGAACGAAAGAAAACGCAGGAGTTCTGTCGGAGGCACGTCAACTGCTCACGGCGGGCGTGAGGGGGAGCGCCGACGCCAACGCGGCGGTCCGTTTGGGGGCCGAGTCGGCAGCATCGCTGATTTCGCAGGCAACCGGTGGCCTCGCAAACGTCGTCGACAGTTCCATCGGCATTTCATCGTCGTTCGCCCAGACCACTCGCGAGCTCGAGCGTGCGATCGACGCAGTGAAGAAGACGGCTTCTGAAATGTCGGGTGTCGGTCAATCTGTCGAAGCGGCGGCCAAGACGCTGTCTTCGGTCGCGGAGTCAGCCGACTCACCGCAGGTCCAGTCGTACGTTCTTGCTGTGCAGGATCACTCATCACACATGGCGGAGTCGGCTAACACGATGGTCGGTGCTGTTCAGCACATGAGCGAACAACTCCAGAAGTGGACAGAAGATGTCAACAAGGGGTAGACGCTCCCGTTTCGGTGCCGGTGCCCTGGCGAGCCGGCTGTTCGCCGATCTTGCGTTGGTGTTGGCCTTCGTGTTCCTCGATTCGACGAGTGTCGGCCAAGGCGTCAGGAGAACCGGAGTCGCCGCGACGACGTCGACGACTACGACACTTCCTCCCATCGGTTCGGGTTCTCCGGGGGCTAATTCCGGTGCGCGGCCGCAGCCGTACAAGGTGACGATCACTGCGACCCCGAGAACATCGGCGCAGACCATTTTCGGCAGGGTCGAGCGCGAGCTCGCTCGTCTCGAGAACAAGTCGTCCAGGTCGGGAGAGATCTACCTGGTTGTGATTGGAAACGGTGGCTCGAGGGGTGTCGCCCGCAGTGTCGGTTCAGAACTCGCCCGAGCGGTCGTCGCCAAACTCGAGGCACGGTGGAACAAGGTGGTGAAGGGAACCACTTACTTCGTTCAGTGAGACACCGCTCAACTCCCGCCGGGGAGTGTGAGTCTCCAGTTGTTCCCGGCCCAGCCCGCGGTCGCGGGCTAGTGCGGAACCGTTCGGAAAACTGGGACACACACAGCAACTACGGTCACACCCGATAGTGGGTATCGTCACAGTACGACAACAATCGGGGGGCGAAATGTTCGAATGGTTGTGGGATCTCATCGAGGATCTGTTGATGGCCCTGTTCGGGGACGGTTCGGAATGAACGCCCCGTTTGATTCCGAGCGCGCAAAGAAGATGTGGGGTGATCTGCGTCGACGAACCGACACGGTGATCGAGAAAGTCAAACCGGCGGTCGACAAGACACAGACTGCGGTCACATCGGGCGTCCATAAGATGATGGGCAGTGGCGAGTACCGAGAGAAGGCGCTCGACGTGAATCGACGGCTGGCAGTCGCCGTCGTTTCCCTCGAAGATGCAATCGCGCGTCGCGATGAGGAAATCACCCGACTGAAGGCGCGAATCGCAGAACTCGAGGACGGCCAACGCCGTGTCTGACGACAAGGTCCGGGTGAATGAGTCGTTCGACCGTGCGATTCTCGACGAACGTCGACGTCTGGTGGAAGACTACGAGCACCTTGCGCGTCGCTCATCTGCGTACCGATCCGCACCGCTGGGGGACTGGAAAGGAACGGTTCCTGTTGCGCTCGCGGCTTCATTCGATGTTGTCCGTGCCGGAGGAAACTTCGTTTCGAGCTCGGCTGAGTTGTCGGGAGATCTTGCCGCCGGCATCGAACGCGGTTCGGTTTCGGTCGACCAGTTGATGTCGTCAAATGCTGATGCCGCCTTGATTGCGGCGAACAAGGCAGTTGGTGACACATTCGAACTCGAGGTCCAGGATCTGATCAGGCGGGGTGAACTGGCCGTCCCGGAGGGAACAGCATCAGTCGAGTTGATGGGGCGCACGAATGAAGGCTTCGACTTTCGCTTCACGAACGACACTGGCGAGGTCATCGGGCTGATGAACACGAAGGCGAGCTCGTCACACGAGATCATCGCACGACATTTCGAGGCACATCCCGATGTGAACTACGTCTATGTGACCAGCGAGGCTGCCGACTCTGCGGCGCGAGCCGGGTACACGGTTGTCGACGGCGTCAACGGTGTCATCCCCGTCACCGACCAGCCGATCGTCGTCCGGACCGGAGTGTCTGACGGCGAGTACCGGGCCGACCTCGCTGAGTTCATGGCTCCGGAGCACTCCGGCCTCGCGGGCTGGTTCGATGGTGAGGGCGTGCTCGAGAGCGTTCCATGGGTCACTGCCGGGCTGCTGGCATTCCGGTCGGTACGACGTCACCGTGGCGGAATGTCGTTCAGGGAGAACAAGGTTCAGACGTATCGCGACGCAACGAGGTCAGGCGTGGCGTACGGCGCGGCGGTTGTTCTCCAAGGGGCAGGGGTGCCCTTGCCTGTGACGATGATCGGGTCGATGTTCTCGGTTGCGACGGTGAACGGGGTGTTCACAATTCGCGACGAATGGGGTGATCTGGCAGCGCAGGAGGAGACCCTTGCTCGTCGTGTCGAGTTCGCCGAGAAAGGACTCTGACGGTGGAGATCTTGGTTCTCGAGGAGGTCGATGCTGAGATCCACCGCAGTGATTCTCTGAAGCGAGAACTCGACAACCTCGTGAACTATGTGCGAGGAGCCGTGACATATGCAGACATCTGCATCGCACGATCTCGGACGGGTGTGGTCAAGGACACCACTATCTGGAAGTGGAAACGGGGGAACATCAGCGAACGTGCGCTTTTCTTCATCTCTCACTCTCCAGAGCAACGGGTTCCCTACGTCATCGTTCATCATGTCTGTAACCATGCCGACTACGAGCGCTACATCAGTGATGCTGCGGCACTCGAGCGTGAAACCAGCGAGCGCCGACGTCGAACTGACGTCACCGAGTTTGTTGCGAGGCTCGACCACATTCAACATCCTGTCCCACGAATCCCTGATCATTACATTGGCCTGCGAGAGGGATTCTCGGTTCCACGGCCTGCCCTTGATGGATTGCTCGTCACTCAGTCGGCTGAATGGGTAGAGACAACACTCATACCGTTGATCGAGACGTCGGCAAGCGACGACGACTGCAGGGCACGTCTCGAGCAGTTGATCGGCGTGCTCTTCGACGTAGACACGACTCTGGACGGCCTGCTCACCGACGACACGAAGGTTGAGGTGCAGTCTGACGGTTTGTGGGTATCGCTGCCGGACGAGCCGCAGCCTGTCACATGGCGCCGGCGATACAGCATCAACGAGGACGACATCGACGTCGAACGACAGATGGCCATTCTCAAGGCTTCGATCGCGTCCGTGGATCCCTTTCTGATTCTCGATCGAGATCAAAACAAGGTCCTCGAGCGTTTCGAGACGAGCCACAAGCCCCTGCCTGCGCTCTTCGACGGCCCAGGCGGAAGCGGAAAGACGGCGCTTCTCCAGACCATCGCCAAGGGTGTTCTCGGTGACATCAACCGATATTCGCCGCCAACGTGCATGAGAGTGGTGACCCTCAGCGATGCGCTGACCAGGAACATGCAGACCGCACTCGCCAACTATCTCCATCTTGTCGATGGAGCAGATCGTCACCTTGCCCAGGAAATTTCGAGGGAAGTGTGCAGAACGTTCGATGATTACTTGAGAGAGTTCCTCGACGACGAGACACGTCGACGCCTGTCTCGAGACGACAAGAGGGTTCGTTGGGCGAATTTTCATGAATGGTTCAACGGGCTTCGTGCTCCGTTTCGTCCGAACGTCGGAGTGCACGAAGCATGGTGCGCACTACGAGTGTTGATTCTCGGCGATACAGATGACCGGCGCGACCCAGACATTCGGCATGGGCGAGGGAAGCTCATCGAGTACCTGACCGACTGGTTCGACCAACTGCCAGAGTCACGCCAACATCGGATTGACAGAGATGTGTTCACGGTGACTCTCGAACTTCTCGGTGCGTACCGCGAATGGAAGAGAATCGATGGTCTCTGGGATGAGGCTGACCTGGTGAGAGAAGCGCTCGACGCCCTGGAAGTCGAGGGAAGAGGCAAGAGGGTCGATCTCGTGATTGTCGACGAAGCGCAGGATCTGACGCCCGACATGATCAGGTTCATCACGAGATCGAGTGCTGCCTTCGGGTACGACCTGAGGGCCGACGACACGTCTGTTGTTTCTCTGCCGTTGATCTTCGCAGCCGACGATCTACAGACCGTCAACCCGTCGGGGTTTTCGTGGAAGTCATTCGAGACGATCTTTTATTCCGAGACATCGAGACTCATGGGTGGTGGGCCCATCGAGCCGGTGGAGTACGCCTTGGAATCGAATTTTCGGATGCGTGCCGAAGTGTGTTCCACGGCGACCGCACTTCGCAATTGGATCGACCCGTCGCGCACGAGTCATTCTCTGCCGCTCCGAGAGGGGGGTTTCTCGGGTCCTTCGGGAAAATTCGGCCACACGGCTAAGAACACGAACCGCCTTTTCAATGTTGCAGCGCGCATCATCGTTCCCCCTGGGTTCGACATTGTCCACGGTATGACGTCGGCTGAAAAGTTCCTCCGTGAGATGTATTCGGTCACATCCGCGAATCTCGATACCAGACAGACTCGTGCGTTGATCGACCGCTTGATCACCGCGAACGAGTCGAAAGGTCAGGAATTCGCCACCGCCGTGCTCTTAGGGTTCGGGGCATTCATCCGGTCGATGGGACCGGGACTCGGCGATCTTTATGCCCGGCAGGTTACCTATGTTGCCGCCTCACGAGCTCGCGACAGTGCGGTGTGGTTCGAGGTAGACGAGGCAGACGAGGAGTGGTTCTGGAAGGGAACTGACCGTCGCAGTCCGGCGCAGTTCTTCGAGAAGGTCAAGGTCCTCAACAAGTTCATCCTTGACGAAATGAAGCAGTCCGACTCGGCGGTCGTGGCGGAGGCCAACCGACTTCTCCGGTCGGTCTTCGCCGACAAGGATTCCGATCGTCCGAGACTGGTGGCGAGTTGTCGCACAGCTTCTACCCGTTACTTCCAGATCGAAGACTTCGCAATGGCTGAGTTTGCCGATGCCATCGGAGACTTTCTCGAGGGAAAGACGCCCCATGTCCTCCTCAACGACGTCCCCAACATGTTTCTTGATCGAGTTGTCGAATTGATGATCGACAACAGAGCATGGAGCGCGTTCGATGCCGTGAGCCATCAAGGCGCGAGCAAGTTGATGTGTGCGGGAGCGCTCGTCATGAGATTCCGTCGTACCGAACGAGATTTGGGTGAGGTTGTGTCGTGGATCAAGGCACTGCTTCGTTCGGGTGTGTCGACCAAGGCAGACCTGCCTGCGAAGGTTCTCGCTGAGCTCGCCGACATGGCCTCTGTTGCTGTCGCCGACATGGAGCAGAGGATGCTCTCGGGTGACCACCGTCTGGCGAGAAACCTTGATGAACAGGACCTTGTCTTCATCGAGTCGTTCGGCGCGACGGACGGGGTGTATCTCCGGTGTCTGGTGACACTCCTGGGTGATGATCGACCAGCAGCACTCAGGCTCCTGTTCAACCTGCCGCCAGCGTTGAGAGACAAGAAAGAGAAGCTCCTCTCGGGTCTGTTGCGGGGTTACACCGGGTTCACGTGGGTGCCCGATTCACTCATCGGCAATCTGGGCCTGGACGGTGCCAAGAGCGACCGAGAGGTGATGATGCGTTGGGAGGCGATCTGTGACTCGATTGCGGCGAATCCCAGTGTGGCGAGTGAGACGTTCAGGAGGTCCCTCGAAGAACCAGACTCGATCGCGGAGAAGGCGCTTCTCCGGGTCGCTGCAGTTCGAATCAATGATCTTGTTCTCGAGTTGCAGGACAGCTGGTCGTGAGTGTGAAGTGGAAGAAGGAGACCAATAATGACGGAAATCGATGAAGTTGCGCGCTTGCTCGACAGAGTGATCAAGTCGTCGGCGTCGCTTGCCAAAGCTGCCGAAGTGAGGGAGGAGTGGGCGCGCGTGGTGGGCGAGCGTGCCACGGAGATCGGCGGGGCGGTGAGCCAGACCGCGTCTGTCGCCCATCTCATGGCGACGACATTGACCGCTGTCTTGGAGCAAACACAGACGTTGGTGAATGACGCACAGATTCTTTCGCACGACTTCGGTGAAGTGCTCGAGTTGTTGGACACCATGAATCAGGAGAGCAAGTCTGCGACAAAGTCGCTGAAGCTTTCGTCAGATCAGCTCGGACAGGTGACGCTTGAGCTCAAGGCGAACGTGATTGATCGGATGAGGCACGACTCAGAGGCCCTGACTGAGGCACTGACCCGGTTGCCACGAACGCTGGACAAGAGCGTGTCGGATGCGGCTGCGAGCTTCGAGAGGGCTGCCTCAGATGCTCTCAGGCAGCCAGTCAAGTTGTTGATGGAGCAGACGACAGCGATCTTGCGGCGAATCGACGAGCAGAATCAGGCCATCAAGCAGGTTAAGACGGTTATCGACGACCAGAACCGGGTTATCAAGCAGGTGAACTCTCAGGTCAGTGACTTGGGCAAGAAAGTGATCGTTGTCGAAGGGAAGTTAGAGATGGCCTCGCAGAAGGTTGACCATCTCGCGTCGGAACGACGAAAGCCCTTCTGGGCGCGCCGGACGGCCAAGTCGTGAGCAGAATGACAGGCCACAAGGCTGTCGTTCTCCCTCGCGGAAGTGGGCAGATGCCTGACAGTCGACGCGGCGAGCGGAGCATTCTAGATTCACGTCCACCAGATGAATCGCGTCGCACACCTCCCGATCAACGCGTTCGTCTCGGTGAAGAGCGGACTGTTGATCACCGGATCGGTGATTCTGACAGGGACTGACGGGAGGTCGCTCGACTCCGAACTGCTCTCTTCTGATACCTCGAAATCTATCGTGGCAATGGCAAACGATGAATCACTCAAGGCCAGACTTGAGCAGCACTGTCGCAACCATCAGCGCGATCAACGTTTTGTTCGTTATCCACCGGACAGATGGCAGATGAACGATCTTGCCTTCACGTCGATCGTGGTCGGAGAGAGTGAAGATCACGATGAGGACGGCATCGATCGGCACGATGTCTGGATGTTCGGGAACGATCCAGAGAAACCGTTCTTCGTAAAAATCGCGGAGTTCACATTGCTCGAGGTCATGGAGCTGTTGACCGATGTCAACGAACGCACATCGCCGGGCGACGTTCCGGAAGAGTTTTGATCAGTGGTGAACTACCTCGGGTTGTGAGATGGCGTGACCACGGTCATCTGTGTCGCACCGGCACAGAGTCGATGTGTGAGTTCGACGAAACCGCCGTGTCGCCGCGCCAGTTGACCCTGCCCTCTCGGTCCACGAGCCGGCCGCCCGCGGCCTCCACGATCGGGATCAGCGGCGCGATGTCGTAGGGCTCCAGCCCGATCGCATCGACGGCGATGTCGA
>Ga0194123_10001236_pt1 | contig 39934 bp, 23 predicted proteins | sample TA2MahsurfametaG_5_FD_155479 | JGI IMG/M metagenome (GOLD analysis project Ga0194123, IMG submission 155479) | Freshwater microbial communities from Lake Tanganyika, Tanzania - TA2015023 Mahale A surface | ecosystem: Environmental > Aquatic > Freshwater > Lake | place: Tanzania: Lake Tanganyika... | reverse complement strand
CGCTCACGAATTCGCTCTGCGTCCCGGCTCGATCAATTTGCTCGATGATCGCTGACCAAACCAAGCCACGTGCCGGATCGTCGGGCGTCGCTGGCTCGCCTCGAATCCCCATCACCGTTCGCAACGTGCTTGCGATTGGCGGTCGATGTCGTCCAAACAGAATCACCGTCGGCGTGCCGTGGCCGGGAATGTAGGCTCCGCTCGTGTCGATCACATGCGTAAGGTCCACGCTCGGAAAGAACGACTCGATCAGCTTCTTGCCGAATTCACGCTTCATGAAGCTATTGGCAGTGATCTGCCCTGTATAACCGCCGTCTATCGCCAGCCGGAAGATGCGTTCCAGGAACGGCACGGACAACGAATACTTCATGTGGCATGACGTGAAACGCTTCCGGTAACGCTCGTTAAGCTGCCGATCCTTCGGCGTGATGTACGGCGGGTTGGCCGCGACCGCGTGGTACTGACCGCCACGCAACAGCCGCTTCAACTCGGGCAAGTTCTCGCTCCGATAGGCGTGATCGCACTCGTCCGAGTCCTCTGACAACTCGAAGTCGAGCACCTGCTGGCCACCGCTCAGCGGCGCATGCAGCAGCGAGTCGCCGCAGACGAGGTTCATCCCAAACGCCGGAGCATCCGCCAACCGCTCAATCCCACACGCCCGCATCGCCGCCAACAACAACCGAAACCGAGCAATTGCCACCGCAAACGGATTCACATCGACGCCATGAATGCTGTCGAGTGTTCGCTGGACCAGTTCCCGCACGTTGGTACCGGGTTCTTTCTTCATCCAGCGATCCAGGATTCTCGGAAAGCTGCCAAGGAGGAAGTGGCCGGATCCGCAGGCTGGGTCGATCATGCGAAAGCGGCGAGTGATTAGCTTCGAGTGGCGAGAAGGAGAGTCGTAACTGACGTCTTCCTCCCCAGGTGCCGGTGGAGGCTCAAGCCCAAACTCATCGAGTGCTGGATCAAGCGTGCGGTCCAGGATGAATTCTTCAACGAACTCGGGCGTCTGCAGCAGGGCGTATTTCTTTCGAGCGGCCTCGGACAGGTCCTGATACAGGTCGCCCAAAAAACGGGTGTCCCAGTTTGAGTCTGTGAAGTCGTGAACGAGGGCTCCGGTACTCGCGTCGATCTTCTGGAAGAATCTCAACAGTTCCCCCGCCGCGTCACCACTCAGCCAGTTCGGGAGTTCTCGAATCGGATTGTGTTCGCCAAACACATCCTTCGTCCCCGGTAAGCCCGCCAGTTCATCAAACAATGCCAGCAGATACTCTCGATCGGTCTCCGTGGGGTGCGAACGGAAGTACAGTTCGTGTTCGTCGCGAGCTTGCTGCAAGCGATTTGCCCCCTCACCCCGACCCTCTCCCCCGCCGAGGAGAGGGAGGACTTGAGTTGGGCCAGCGATCTTTGGCGGATCAATCAGCCGGTTGTCTTCCAGAAAACGACCGAACACGCACGACAACACCCACGCCGCCGCTGCCTGAGTAATCGCATCCGTCCGCCAGTCTTCATAATTCTGAGCCGTCCGCTGAGCCTTCTGTGCCCGCTCAAACTCCGAACGCAACGTCCGCGGGACGTCAGGCACCTCTGCCGATTCGCTGCGTTCCAATAAGTCCGATTCCAGCCGTTGCAGCAGCCTTTGCAGGTCAGATAAGAGTTGTTGTCTGTCGATCATTCGTTGTTGTTCTTGCCGTGGATGATTTCACTAAATTTCTCAGAGATCTTTCCGATTTTCGACGGAGTATCGGGCACTGCGTCTTCTAACTTCTGGAACGAGGTTTTCTGATCCTGGATATACTCTTCGACGGCAGCTTTGAATGACCGCAGGGCCAGCAGTTCAGCTTGATCAACTTTCGCTGAGTTGGCTCCGACGACGGAGTCGAGTTCCGCAATGCGACTCTTCAGTCGCTCTCTTTCGCTCTGCAACTTAACCATCTCGCGTGCCTGCCTGTTAACCTCGTCCTTGTATTGCTGATTCTCCTTATCAACTTTTTCAAGTTGTCGCGTGAGCAAGGCGTTCGCTTCCGCTGCTTCCGTTTTCACTTCAGCCAGTTTCTTCTTGTCCTCTTCCAGCCGCTCGACTTCCCAGTACTGCATCACTGCAATTGCGGTTGGTACGAGCAAGAGTGGGGCGAGTATTGCGCCTTTAATTGATCGTTTGAACCAACCTTTCGAGTTGTGCAGGTTCCGTGATGAGATCGTTGTGCTTTCCCGCACGGTTAATCCTGAGGAGGACCTTGATGCCTGATTATGAGTTGTTGTGTGTATGCCCCAACTCTGATCAAAACCCACGGCCGTGAACGAATTGCCCGGGCCGACCACGACACGACCAGACGTTTCTCTTTCGGTCCACAAAAGAAATTCGTCCTGCGAAATCGGTAGAGCAACGTTGCGGGGCCACAACTCGGCGATCATGGTTGCGATCGATTCGCTTTCAGAAGCGACCCAGATGTGCATACAAACACTGCGACGCCCAGCAGGATCGCGGGGGTCGGTGATGATGCGTACGACCAGCGGCGGGTCAGTTCGATCGACCGCGATCGCCTCAGCGTCATTGCTGGCAGCTGCGGACCACTGGAAGCTCGAGGTGATCGATTGCACGCGTGAGCGCACGGCTGGATCATCCTTTGCTGGCTTCCGCTCAAAGCCGTACTCTCCGCGCGCTGGTACCACTCCATAAATGTAGTCGGCTTCTCTCACCATTTGTCTCCCGGCAGCAGATAGTCCGAGATGACTTGCAGTCTTTCCTGCGGCAACTCCTGGCATTCAAATTTGACTTTGAAAGCAGGACGCGTTGAGGTGAAGTCGGTGCCAAACCATTTCGCCGTTGACGCATAGCGAGTTGGCGACTGTTCGCTGGCCAGCAGAACAATCGCGACCGGTGTGGTGTTCTCAAAGTAGGCCATGTCCTGATCACGCGCGTCGTAGTTCTTCAGCACAACTTTGACGTTCTGGCCGGAACGCCAGCTGATGGTGAAATCGCGATTCCAGTTCTTTTCACTCACATCGCCGGAGTCGTCGTAGTTTGCGATACGTTCCATGTCGATGTAGATCTCCACACCATGATCGCGTGGCGTGTCCAGGCCGCTGGTTCGGATCAATTTGCAGTGATATTGCCGCTGAGAGACCAGTTCGGTCGCGATGTCCCTTGCGGTCGTTATGGCCGCCTTTTCGTCTGCGTCAATCAGTTGCCCAAAATCCTTCAAGAACCCGGTAATGGCTTCGCCCTTCTTCTTCAATGCCTCAGGGCTCGTAACCGGAATCGCTTTAACCTGGCCTCGGGCAGTCAGGTAGCGTGCCTGATTGATGTCGTCGAGCATCTTCCGCATGTCTTCCGCATGGGGACCATCAGGAAATTCGCTCAAGTATTTGCTGATCAATGGAACACAATCGCCCGTTTGCAGCTGCTGACAGTCGACAACCTGCTTATGCAGCAATTGCTCTTTGCGGTCGCTTGCCTGAGATTTGAGCTGCTCCAAACCGCTGGTGACGAGTGGTTCATGCGATCCTGGTATCTGTTCAAATCGTTTCAGTACCAAGTCGATGGATTCGACGTTTCCGCTGGCTTCGATATCCTTTTTTGCTTTTGCAAAATCTTCTTCATATCTTTCGCGTAATTGTGGCTCGTTCTCAGGCGAGACATACTCCGCGACTTCTGACGTTGGTATTGTGCGATCACCGATCCGTTGTTTCTGCCTCTCCACGTCCTGACCCTGGAAAATGCGCCAACTGAGACTCATGAAAACAACGAACGCGGCACCAGCAGCCACACGCAGAAGGAGTCGGTTTCGAGGTCGACGCTGGCGGCGAAACAACTGGTCGAAGATTGCTTCGTAACCCTGCGGTGCCAGCAAATCGTAGATGGGTGCTCCTGTTGCGTCCGTCCCATTGGGGCCACAGACGCTGCTGGGGATCCAATGAGTATGGATGACTTGCCCCTGCAGGAAATTCGCAAGATTGGGAGCGCGGTGCTGAACAAGTTGCTGCAGATCATCACTCGTATTGACTGGCGTGCTGCGACACAAGTCGCTCTTGGTCAGAACGACAGCCACGTCCAAATTGCCGTTACCTTGCGCGCCCATTCGTTGAAACACAGCCTGGATCAGTGGCGCGGTAGAGAAGTCCTCTTTTCGATCGACGGAAGCGCCATCGAGCAGAACCATCAACAAGTCTGCATCGTTGACCAGCGATCGGATTTGCTCGGATTCTTGGGTTGTGTTTCCTCGCTTCATCGAATCAGTAAAATCTTCCCCCTTAAAGTCGCTCAATTCCACGTCGACGCGGATTGGTCCACGAACGACTGCGAATGAGAGCTTATTCACGATGTTCGTCTTTTCGGGCCAATGTCCCGTGCTGAGTGTATCGCGAAGTTTGTCAAAGACGGCTTTCGTGCCAGCGTCGGTGGGCAGGACAAAACTGCGACCGTCAGTTTGTTGATTCAAAAGCGCCAGGCCGGCCAGGAAACAGGTCTTGCCGACACCACTTCCGCCGATCATTTGAATACGCACTGGAATATCAGACTTCGCGACCTCACCCGGTAATGATCGGTTGCGAGGCTGTGAGTCGCTGATTGTGTCGCCGTGTTCATTGCTGTTTATGGATGCGTTCATTTTCGGTTTCATATGGTCTCTCCTCTAGTTGTTTCGTTTTCTCGGGTTACTACGCTGCTTCGACGTGAATGAACCCGCTGAACCTGCAAATTTGAATTTGGTTTTGAGATCGAACAACATGTAGATCGCTAACACAGCGGAGAATCCAACGATGAAGAAGTTCAGCAGCCGTGCAGGGTTGCCGCTGAATGCATCACTGGTGGCTTGCATTACTTTGTCCACGGCGTCCGCAATAGTTTTCGGAATCGCTGCGATCGTATCACTGACGAGATCTGTGGCGTATTGGTTAAGGGACTTGATGAGCGCCTTAATACGTTCGGGGCCGCGGACATACAGGCTGGCACCCAGCAGTCCCCGGGCGGCCCATTTGCGAATGCCAGGGGGAATACTCCTGGCTGTTTGAATCACACGCTGACTGGCAGCGTACAGCTTTCCAGCCATCGTCCTGCCGCCGGGTATAACACTGATGATGGTGCGAGTTGTCCAGCGAATTGTCGCACCGATTCTGGATGCCGTAACGGTCGCCACTAATCTTGCCATTGCGGATTGCTTTACTTGTGCCTTTATTGTTCGTTTGATGCCAGCAGTAGCCATTTTTTTTGTGGCGGACTTTCCGACCTGTTTGGCACTCTGCTTGGCGGCTTCTGTTGCAATCTTTGAAGTACCAATACTGACAATCATCAATCCAATGTCAGCAACATCCCATGCGGCCCAGCCGATTTCGCTCCAATCACTGGGAACGCCGGTGGCGTAATTTTTTGCAACTTTAGCGATGCCTCCGACCAAAGGAACGTTGACCCACCACTCATCCGACAATGGCTTGCCATCTTTACCGATCCATTTATCAATGTTTCTAAGATCGCTGAGTACCGACTCGAGTCCAACGTCGGAGTGGAGGACTGCAACCATAGCAATTCGATAATCTACGCCGGTGTTTTGGAGCAGCTTGTGGAAGTTTTCCGAGCCGTCATATTGAGTAAGTACCGCGACTCCAAGTTCACCATAATGATTGACGATTGAAGCCGCCTGCGTTGCCACGTCACGATATTGAGTCACGATCAACGAAGCAGCGCCGAGGTCAGCGTGCTTTTCTAAGACCGACTGCGAAAGGCCCGGGGTCAGTTCGTCGAATGATAAAACGTAGCCGTCGCGTTGTGCCGCGGCCCAGACAGTCGGGCGTTCGCGATACATCGTTACCAGTCTCGCCGCCATTGAAGTCGGATCTTTGACTCTTGCACCGGCGACTTCCTCATCATCCGTCAAGAGAGAATCCCGATTGAGAACAATCACCTCCGTTGCCTCCTTTGGCGGCACACCCTGTTTGGCAGCCATTGAAATGACCTGCCCAAATTGGCGAAACGTCTCAAAATAGATACAGGCTTCCACCGGAGCTTCACTCGGGTTCGGAACAAGCTGCATTAAATACGGTTTCCCATCGCTGTTCACTTCGAGGAGGTCGTCCAGTTGAATGAAACCAGCGTCTTCCTCACTTGTGTTTGCGTCAGGAGTAATGCCGATGTTTGCAACAAGAACCTCGGTCATTGCGACATACCAGGATTGATTCTCCAGATAATCTCTTCTCATCTCCAGATTTGACTTGAGTAAGGTGCTGGAGAAAGCAACGGGATCGTTCCGCACGAGACTCCAATAGTCCTGGTCTGCGCGAGTCGCTTCCAGCTTAGTGAGGTATGCTTCGGTTTCGTCGGGCAGTTCGTTCATGGCGTCGATCGCCGTACCATGCGACCATAACACGCTTTCATCGTTCGCTTGATCTTCTCGATAAAGCGCCGTCAGGCGTGCCCGAATTTGAATGCCCTGCTTCAAAGCTTCAGGGTTCAGGCTGCGACCATGCAACGAATCGATCGCTACGGCAGTATTGAACTGCCCGAAGCGATCCTGCTGCTGGGCCAGCCAGTCCGCGACCTTTGGATTATTGCGTTTGAAGTCAGCGATAAGTTCTGTTTCGAACTGATCGGCAGAACGCGAGATGATTTCGCGACCGTTGAACAGCCAAAAAACGCTAAATGTGGCGCAGGCAAGCCCAAACAACCGTTTTGGATGCAGAATCCATTTCAATACGCGGACCATTGGTAGACCCTGTTTAGAGAAAAGTGGACTGGATTAGATTACGTTGTTTTGTCATTCGAAGAAGCAGTAAGTTTTCCGCGATGGAGGTTCTGTAGCCAGCTCTCCGGGATGCGGGTACGTTGTCCAGGGCCGATCAGAGGAACGGGCTTACCCTCAATCATTGCCTGGTTGTCACCGGGAAGGAGAATCCAGCAGGACTTTAACTGATGACTACGCGTCACTCCGTCCCGCAACGTCTCCAGAAACTTCATCTGGTCATACCGAGCGAGCAAACCTGGATAAACCAACAGGATTGAGCGTTCCGCTGTCTGCGATCGATCGTCTGCCTTCCGTTTTTCGGCTGAAGGTTGAAGGCTGAAGGCTGAGGGCTGCTCGATGATCGCTGACCGCGGATTGCTCCTCCCTGACATCTGACCGCTGATAACTGACAACTCCACTTGCGGCATCGCACGTCCGACCAGCATCATCAGCCTGTCCCAGTCTCCCTCATGCGGCCTCGTGTCGGTTTGCAGTACGAGTTCCCACTTAACCTTCGCCTTGTCAGCAGTCTCGTGAAGAGCATCGAGGAACACGCCCTCGAAGTCGACAAGCTGTAACGGGAAGCGGCGACAGAGTTCGCTGCGGGCGCGATCGTAGTATTTAGGATTCACCAGCAGAACCAGATATGAGCCTTCCCGGATCGAACGCTGCAACCGTTCCTCGAACTGCCGAGCATCCGCCTCTTCCGGCGTTACGTCCCCCGCTTTGGTCTGACCCGAAAGTGTAGGCTGCCGCTGAATCGACTCGCTGCCGCTGGTCACGGAGATGAGATCGCGCAGCGGACTGACGTAGCAACCCCCGCCATCCTTGCCGCTGGAGTCCCAATGGAAGTCAAACCCCGCATTGCGCAACAACTCGTCGAGCACCGGCCGGTCAGGTAGCGCGGCTGCTTCGGGATAACGGCCAGCCACGCGCTCGCGGATCTGAGCGACGGTCAACATCCTCTGTCCCAGCATTGCCCCCTGAGACAGCTTGAGAGCGCGGGCAGGTTCCATCCCACATGGATAGAGTTCCTGGCGGCTGGACACGGCGGCGTGATCCGATACTTCGGCTGCCAACCGCACCAGGCGAGCGTCCGGGATGGATACCCCTTCCGGCGAGGGTACTTCCCGCAACCGCTCGATGACTCGGGACGGCGCAAGCAGTGGGTCTTCGTCGGCACTGCGGTCAGCCTCGTCACCCAGGCGTTGAGCATAATTTGCGAGGTCTGAACTCAGAGCAATCAGGACGCAGTCTTTGTCACGACGGACCACGAAACGTGGTTCTGACATGCTTCGTTCAACTTCCGTGGCCGCACGCACGACACCCGCAGCCAACTGAGTCCGCAATGGATCATCCTGGGACGAACCACGGGCTACTAAAAGCGCAGTGCTTAACTCACGCGACGACATCACACCGCCCTGACCACTGAGCATTTCCGACAGGTCCGAGCGAAGTCGAGTGAACGCTGCATCCTTCGCCCAGCGTTCGTGGAGCTTGCCAACAATTTGTCCGATCCGCCCACGAGTCACATCCAGTGCGGACGCAATTTCGGCCTGGCTGGGCCAGGAAAAGCGGTCAGCGATCAACTTGTCAGAGGTCAGCTTGTAATCCACTGGTTGGTCACCGACGGCTGACAGTTGTCGACTGATCGCTGATGGCTGATTCGCTTGCCCCAGCCCCAGCAGCAGTTGTACGGTCTGCTGGAATGTCTCTCCGTCGCGTGATCCGGTTTTCAACAGACGATCGGCCAGCAGGTCAACACTCAAACTGGCGACATCGATGACTTCGGGTTCCTTCGCGCCTGTCTCCGGAACCAGTTGCTGTTCTCTATCCGGCTTACCTAAGCGTTCGCGGAGGATCTTGACGGCGGCGGTGATCTCGCGGCGAGTCTTGTTGCCCACACCACGCAGCCGCAGCAGCAATCGCATGGGAACGGTGAGCAAATCTTCAATCGTCAGAATGTTGGCCCGGTCGAGGGCATTGGCAGCTCGTGCTCCCAGACCCAATTCCGGAATCTGTGTATCGAAACTTGCCTGCTGCAGAAGTTCTCGCAGAACTTCTTCATCCGTATGGTCGGAGGTGGAAGTGGATTCATCCAGACCCTCGAAGCACTGTCGCCAGGACCGCAACATCTCTTCGGCGTTGTCGAACCGTTCAGCGATGTTGCGGCGGAAAGCCTGCGTGAAGAATTCCGTAAAAGGTTCCCGAAGAGCCGGATCGAACATTTCAGCGTCGATCGTGATTTCGGTCCTGGGGCCCAGGTGAGAAGGATCGGTTGAACCATCACCCCATTTGGGCATGGTCCCCGTAGTCAGTTCGTACAAAGTCGCCGCCGCCGAATAGCGTTCTGCATGCAGGTCCCAACGCGGAGGTTTACGCAACGGCAAGAGAGGATCGAGATAACCAGTGGTGCCAGCACGAATGTTTTCAGTGGGTGTCCGCGACAGCGAAAAATCGAACAGCACCAGGTGCAACTTGTCACCGCGGCCCACCATTCCCACGGTGATGTTGTCGGGCTTGATGTCGCGATGCGGAATTCCCTGTTCTTCCAGATGATTGACAACCCCCAGCAGGTCTTCGCCAAATCGCTGCAGCAGATCGATGTGCAGTCGGCCCTCCTTCCGCAGACGCTGGCCGAGCGTTTCAATCAGGCGTTTGTCTTTCTCAGCATAGACGGGCCGCATCAGGAAGCCAAAATACTGGCCGACTTCCATCGGCTCGACAATGTCGACGATGCACGGATGGCGCATCTCCTGCTTACTGAGCAGATCGGCCTCGTCTTTCACGCGCGCGTTATGATCGGGACTGCTGGCAACCTTGAGGACGAAGTCCTGGCCGTTCCGTTCCACCAGCAACGCGACAGAACAAGCTCCCTGGCCAAGTCGGCGCACGACCATGTAACCACCAGGCAGCAGGTCACCAATTTGTGCACGCGATGGATCGTCGAGGTATTCGTATTCCGGCGTGGTCAGTTCATTTTCCACGTCGTCCAGACTCGACAGGAAGTCAGCGACAGTGCCCATTCGATCTGGCACAACCGGATGAGTCGCACATCGAATGAGCTCTTCCAGCCACTCATTGGCACCGTTAAGGACCGAGCTGATTTGCAGGCCTTTCGTAGCACGCAGTTTTTCACTCAAGTCGACAGCATTAGTCGCTGGACTAAACCCCGAAAAAATATGGTATGCGATGGCTCCCAGCGAAAACACATCAAGATGTTCGCCCGTATTTGCTTCAGTCAGAGCTTCGGGAGCCATGTAAGCCGTAGCCGCATCTTCGACCAAACGATCGACATGTGATGTTGCGGTGACCGCCCGCGAGACCCCTGCGGAAGTTGTGCCCTGTCGATAGCCGACTTGCCAGTTGAAGACCCTAATTCGAGGACGACTACTTCCCGGATTCGTCACCAGTATGCTCTGAGGGCAAAGGCCACGGTGGATGACCTTCTTGTCGTGGGCATATCGGACCACCTCAGCAATCTGACGGATCAGATCCAGCTGGACATCGATACTCAGCTTATCCTTCCTTTGAGCCAGATAATGATCCAGACGCACACAGAGCGGATCATGCTCGAACAGGAGTGCCGGTCCCAGTTCATGTTCGGTGAAGTTGTAGGCCCGCAGGATGCCGGGATGCTCCAGCGTCTCCAGGATCTGGAATTCGCGCAGTCCGGCCCGATGGATTGTGTCTCGGTCCTCTTTGGTCGCCTCAGTTCTCACCAGGTACAGGCGGACGCGACGTTTCGATTCTTCGATCTGTGAGTGCCGGGCGCTCCAGTCCTGATAGCCGGGGCCTTCATCAATGAGTTGTTCGAGAACATAGTCGCTGACTTTGCGCATACGCTGGGACGGACGGATGCCAGCCTGATCCATCGCCTGACTGATGACTTTAGCCATCGGACGATCGTGCGTGCCTTTGGCGTAAGTCTCGAGGCCGGGACACTCTCTGCGCGTGATCGCCGCCATAATGCCTGAGCGTGCCGGAGTTTCTCCGACTGCGTCCCGGTCCCGCAGACATACTCGGAAGCGAGCGTTTCCCTGCAACTCGTTTCGCAAGTCCAATGCCGAACAAAACACCAGAGCCTCAACAAATGGAGGCTGACCTTTGTTCTTGAAAGCCTTCTGCCTTTGAAGCAGCGTTCTCAGTTTTTTCGCCTTCAGATTGGCGACGATCAGAGGGTTGTCGACGGTGGAGAGTCGCCCGTCCGTCTCCCAGGTCCAGGTGCCGGCGTCGCCAAACAGTCGCCCAGGACGGCTCTTGATTTCAATCAGAAAGAAGCCCTGGGGCGTGAAGACCAGTAAATCGACTTCGTTAATGCTGCCGTCATCTGCGATGAATTCAAAGTTGGCCCAGGCGCGGTACGGATCATGCGCCGGAAACTGTCCGCGCACGAAATCCAGCGCGTCCCTTTCCCAGGGAAACTTGGATTCCGCGACCATTGTCCAGTTGTTTGCCTTGGCCATGTTTGTTCAGCACCGAATGCACTTCGGCAGATTGCCGCTTCAAAGTTTCACGTCCGATTTGCCACTTACTGCGCACGTCTTTCACCCACACCCGCCGCTATGGGAGACGGGATCGTTCCAGCTTCTTCAATATCGATGTCAGCTCACTTTGCTTGTAGAGACGGAGTTGTTTACAGGATGTCGATACTCCGGAATCTTTCCTCCCGCACCCCACGCTCGGACTGTATTTGGTGATACACCAAGCATCGCCGCTGCCTCTTTCACACAGAAGTACCCTTCGCCACGCAACATGCGTCTTTCCTCCTGTTGAGGGAAGCATCGAACACAACCCCCCAAACCTTACCAATAGTTAAAGCGCGAAGCAATCAACAGGAGTTGGCAGATTCACATGAAACTGGACCTCGCGGAACGCGCAATCTGGGGCATATCTTGAATCAAACTACCAAGTTGCGGCGTGTAGACTGTCGTAGCTGACAATCGCCTCACGAAAATGGCAGGGCTGCATTACGCAATGCCTGAGTTGGACAAGAACCAGCCTGGTCGTCTAAGAGCGTCAAACACCGTGCAGACGGGAAGCTGATCTGCAGCAATTCCCAGAGCGGAGGCCAGACTCATCAATTCTGGATGATCAAACCCCCAGAGCGGGTGAATCAGGCACGCGACGAGCCTTCGATCTTTCCAAACCAACTGGAAGCCGTCGTTGACTCGTACGGTGGTGTTTGGGATTCCTCGCGCAAGTGCCTTCGCTGCCTTTTCTGCAACGCCGTCCCAGTGACGCTGCTGCAAACTGACAGACCCGGACGTGCAGTGCGGATCGAGCGCAAGTCGAGCAAGGTCCAGCCCCATTCTCCAGTCGAGGAGGGCATGCAGCTTTCCATTGTAGTAATCTCGGAGGCACGAGTAGCAGGAGCTGTCACAGTCCACGGCATGCTCCATCAAAGAGAACTCCGACTGTCCATTCAGCAACGGAAGGTAAATCTCGTCTCGGAGTCGGTTATTCTCTGAGAGAAACGCACAGTAACCAGCTCCGTTCGCCAGTGTGTCCATGAGACAGATTTCAAACGGAGTTGCACTATCCGCAATGGGCCGCAAGATGACTTCCAGCTCTCCGGGTTCAACATCCAGCAGGCGGCAGGCTGCGTTTCGAGTCAGGTAACCCCATGAATAGTATGCCGCTCTTGTGTAACATGACTCCGGCCCTGTTGCCAGGAGACGTAATCCTGGCGGGGCTGCTTTCAGGCGAACCAGCAGTACGTCTGTCTGCTTGACAGATGCGAGCGCGACTTTCTGAGTTTCATCCCGTGATACCTTTGGTTTCCAGACGGCCGAAAGTGTGGAGGGAACGACCCAGATTTCGCCAGTCGTTAACTTGCTGAACTCAAACAATTGCGAGTCGTTGTCATTGAGCGAAATAACCTGGCGACTGTTGGACTTGAGTTCAAAGTTTGAATCACTGACGGCTAAAAATGTCTCAGCTGGGCCTGTTTCCATGCGCGAGCTCGATGAACGGGCGGACCATTCAAATTGACCGTTATAGTCCCGGTGTCCTTTCGGTTCCGACACAAATCCCAATGGTTCCCATGAATTCACAACGCTGAATGTTTCTCCGCCGTTGCCGCAGACGCGGCAGGACGTGAGTTCGGCTTGGAATGAAAATGCTCCGCACTCACGACAAAGAGCAACTCGTCTCGATATTCCTCTTCCGTCTGCTGCTCGTACTCGTTGACGGTCTCTGACAAAATGGGCGACGCCGACGGACGTGATGACGCGTTTATCTTTGACCATTTCGCTTCCGGGCGCGAATTGGGCAATCGCAATTTGAAGTTCGCGGTCAATTGTCTGCTTTGCTGGCAGTCGCCTCGGTTCACCCTCATAAAGATTGCGTACATGAGTCGGGAATCCAAACATGGGCAGAATTCCCCCGTTCGCCAAACGCTCTGCCAAATCTTCCTGGGGAAATGCAGCATCATCCTCTGCAATTCCAAACACGGCTCGTGCCAGCGACTCCATTACCCATCGCTCCAGAGGCTTTTGCTCACTTTCAATCGGAGAATTACGAATAAAGACGTTGATGATGTGGGAGACTACTGACGCCGAATTTGTGATCCACTGCTGAATCGTGCCACAGATTCCGGGCCAATTGGCGGCCAGTCCAAACTCACCATGCACGCTTCCTCCGGGGGTGTTGTTCGCACAACCAGTTGCCATAAACGCCGTTCTTAAGACCTCAGCTGCGATAGAGCGCCGAACAATTTGTTGACTTGCAAGGTCCACATAAGGTGGCGGTGTTCGACCTGAAACCATCGGCAATGGAGTACAGAAATAGGTATCGTCGTGACTTCGGCCGCGTCCGACTGTTAATGCCACGGAAAAGCCCGCTCCCCGTCGTCCAGCACGACCAACGCGCTGCTGATAGTTGAAACGACGTGGTGGTACGTTGCCCAGCATGACTGCAATCAGAGATCCGATGTCGACGCCTGCCTCCATAGTCGTTGTGACGCTGAGCAGGTCAATTTCATTCGTCAGGGGCCGCTCCTGATCAAGACACAAACCCTGAAATAGTCGTTGACGCTTTGCGGCGTCGTCAGACGAAGTCTGCCCAGTTAACTCTTCGCAGCGTAAGCGAAACGGTTCTGCTTCAGAAGACGCGAGAAAACCATAGTAGTCTCGTGCATCGTCACCAGCGCGTGTGTTTGGCTCCTTCGGCAACTTCTCATGACAATTTGAGCAGACACCGACATTCGGATGAAGGTGCCTTGCCTGACAGCGGAGGCAGACCCACGCTGGATCTCCAGCGGACACAGACTGAAACCAGAGATTCTGTGGTACGATAAGGAATTCACTGTCTAGGACGGCTTTTCGGTCAATGAGCAATTCACGCAGCGTTTCAAGGCATTGGTGAGGATCTGTGGTGACCGCTTTGACAAACTGTTTGACATATCCGGGAAAGGCAGGGCTGCTATAGCCACCGACCCCGTCATTTCGAAAGCGTCGGTGTTCTCCCATTTGTCGCAGAACGGTATTTGCAAGCTCCGTGAATTGCTCACGAGTGATGTCGCGGGGAAGTGAAAGTCCAGCGGAGTCAAACGATCCGACATGCAGGAATCCCATCCCAAGAGATTCGACACTGCGCCGCCTGTGGGCAAACAGAGTTACGAGGGATTCGAAAAGGCAACGGCTCCTTAGCTCGTCAGCATGCGCACGTTGCTCTGGTAAGAGTTGTGACTGATCACGAATCTTTGGTGGCGCACTGTCCCAGGTGAACAAGTCGTACCACGTTACTGCCTCTCGTGACTGTAAAGAAGGGTGCGGGCCGGCGGGGTTGATGCCAAGACGCAGAAGAGAAGTCCAAACGCGGTCGTTTAATTCGGCCAGCGGGATCAGATTGTTTGCAGACGACTCAAAATCATGGATCTGTTTCCGCTGGGATTCACTCGCAATCCCAAGTTCACGATCCTCATACGCCTGACGCAAAGACGCGTTGGCAGTGCTATACCGACTGGCGGCCCGTCGCTCATCTTCATTAAGGGCAGCACTGCCGTGTTTCCTGAGATTCAGGAATGCCGACGCATCTCCCAGTGATGACTGAGCCCCGACAACCAGAAAATGGCGTACCAGATCGCGATAGTGATCGAGCTCAATCCCAGCGGACAGTTTTGCCGCGTCCTGTCGACTATCGGTGAAGACCACAAGCTTTCGACTTTTTGAATCAAGATTCCTCAGCAGACCGTCCGCGAGCAGTTGATTGATTTTCTGAAAACCCGTTCGATGTGAGCGGAGTGGAGTCTTTATGGGCTCCTGAAGTGGCTTGTCGTCCGGGGATCTTGAACTGTCGCCTACGCGCGACCAATCTGCATCACACCGGCAACATCTTGAAGGCAAGGCTGAAAAATACTCTTTCTTATAGGTCAGTGAGTTATCAATGCGATACGACCAGCCTGTTGGCGAATCTTGAATTGCTTCCCCGACAGACAGTCTGCCTGTGACCGGGTCTAAATGAGCTGGTCGCCAGCGTCGAACGGCTGGCTGTAGCTGCCAGCTCAATCCACAGATGGGATCCTCTGTAAATGGCCAGTAAACTGCGTAGCTGCAGTATTGTCGTTCGGGAAGCTGTGGCATTTCGAATCTTTCGAGCTGGAGCTGATCATGCACGAGGTATTCATCATGATCGCCTCCGGAGAATCGATAACCGCCAAGGTAGATATCCCCGCATTCGGAACACATCAGAATGTCAAGAACCCTTGCCCCACAATCGCAAACAAGGCGCGGCGCCGCGTAAAGCTTCCCGCAGGGCCGTCTTTCCCCCTCTTTGATTTCGAGATTGTCCTCTACACAGCTGCAGTCAGGATCACTGCAGGCCCAAAGTCCGGTTACGTTTCGAAAAAACTGGTGAACGCGAAACGGCAATGGAGCTGATGCTGTCGGATTGTTGTCAATGCGCGACCAGGCAAGAGCTTTCAAGAGCCCGCGCAGCCCATCGGTTTTTTCGGTCTGGAAAAGCCGTGATGTCAATTCCTCAGCCGTCTCCGGAATCTTCTTCGCCAAGACAAGATGGAATACATCAGCACTTTCCAGGGCCCGATACAAATCCGATGGCGAGCTGTCAGCTGTTTTGTTCCCAGTGAGCGCTTCGACAAGACAGCTAGCAGCTTTCGTCTGATTACCAGGTTTCTCAAAGTCAGATGCAAACTGTTGAAAACCTGCTGAGAATCTTTTCAGGTCGGGATGCTTTGAATTACGCTGAGTCACGGGACTGCCGGAGACAATCGAGAATGAGTCGCCCGAGCAGCCAAAGAATTCATGAAGGAATCTTCTTCCTTCCTCACCGTTAATCGACGCACTTGAAGACAGTATTCGAAGCTGGGGTGAGTCCGGCGAGATACCAATCCGATCGAGCAACAATCGCAGGAGATAAGCGATCTCCGTTCCGGGGGTGCCTCGATACGTGTGAAGTTCATCGACAACCAGATGGAAGATGGCGGTAGAGTCGTTCTTCAGCCATCGACGAGTGGCTTCAAATATCGGCCCTTCAAGGCTTCTGCGAAGCATGATGTTCAGCATCGAATAGTTTGTGATCAGGATATCGGGCGGAGCTTCCTGCATTGCCCAGCGATTCCACATTTCGCCACTGCTGGAATCCATAGCAGGGAATTGGTATCGGAGGTCTGGGTTATTCGCGACACCTCGTGCCTGGCGCTCCAGCTCAGACTTCCTCCGATTGAGTTCAGCCTGTGAGCTCGACCCCTTTCGACCTGGTACTGGTGTTAAACCATTGTACCGCCCAAAATAAAATCGGTCCGAACGATGTTTGACGAGCCAGCCTCTTGCTCCTGGACCATCGGGAGTATCAACACTATCGAGCGCTCGCCGCAAACGCACCATCTGATCCTCCGCAAGCGCATTCAGCGGATAGAGCAGCAACAGGATCCGTGGGACGCGATCCCCAAGGCGACGCCCGAGGAGATCGCCAAGCTCCACGAGCCCGAAGCGCTGCGCGCCGACCTCGACGCGATCGTGGCGCTGCATGAGCGGACCAACCCGAACCCCTACCTTCGTGTCTCGAAGGAGTCGATCCTCGCGCTCGCCGAGCGGTTGAAGGCCTCGATCGACCGACCGATGACGCGGCGCGAGTTCCTGCCGCTCGTGATGGAGATGCAGGCGGGGTACCGCTCCGACCACTACGGGCAAGGCGTCCCCAACGAGGACCTCGACGCCGCCTTCGCGCGCGGCGAGCGGCTGCTTCCCTTCCGCGCTGCGCCCGAGGGCGATGGACTGGTGGTCGTCGCCGTCGCGCAGAGCGAGCGGGCGATCGAGCCGGGGGACAGGATCGTGAGAATCGGCGGTCTCTCCGCATCCGATCAACTCGCGCGGCTACGCTCGCTGACGCCGAACGAGAATGCACGATTCCAGAGTGTTCGGATTCGTTCGCAGTTCCGCACGCTCGCATGGGTGGCGGGGGTCACGCTGCCGGCGGAGGTCGAGTTTGCGCGGCCCGACGGCTCGCGATACACCGTCACCGTCGAGGGCGTCGGCGACGGTGCGCGCAAGACCGAGCGGACCGTGCCGACGGGCGCGCCGCCGGACGACCCTGCCCTCCCGAAGGGCGAGGTGCTGGTCGACAGCCATCCATTCCGCTGCCTACTGCTTCCGAGCGAGGCACCCGGCGTCGCGCCGATCGTGCTCGTCGACTTTCCCACCATGGACAGTACGCTCGGCGGCCAGTGGGATCGATTTCTCGACGATGCGATCAGCGTCGCGAACGCGCGCGGGGCCGTGGGCCTGATCGTCGATATTCGAGAGAACGGCGGCGGAGACACCGACTTTGGCGATGTAATCCTGGCACGAATCAATGATCGCCCCTACCGATTGGCCTCTCGAATGGTGTGGCGGCGAAGCCCCGAGTCCGACGAATTGATCCGGATGTCCACGAAGCCTGCATGGCGTTGGCTCTTGCCAATCGGATTGTCGTTCGTACTGCCCGAGTAAACGCGTCTGAAACAGGGAGAAGAGGTGACGGTGGAAGCCGAGCCGACGAGGCGCGCGCGCGTCGACCCGAGCTTCCGCGGGCCGACCTGTCTCCTGGTCGGCGAACACACGTTCTCCGCGGCGATGATGCTTGCGGACGGAGCACGCACCTACGACCTCATGCTCACGATCGGCGAACCGACCGGCGGAGTGCCGAACGAAATCGCCGGAATCGGCCCCATTCCACTGCCGAACTCAGGGATTCCAGTCAGCTTCAGCCAGAAGCTCTACATCCGCGCGAACGGCGACGAATCGGACCTCGGCCCCGTGCAGCCGCACATCGAGGTCGCGCCCGTCGCGGGTCGCGACGCCGCGCTCGAGCGCGCGATCGAAGAGATTCGAAAGATGCAAGCGGAGAGGAAGCAATGAACCAAACAACCCAGGAAGTAACTGCTCGGAAAATAAAACCCCGACGTCGTTACCGACGTTGGATCGCGGTGATCGCTGCAACCGCGATCGCGATTCTGGTGGCGAGCATTTTTCTTGGATTCTGGCCTCGTTCGATGTTCATGCAGAGTCCCTGGGATGCCATCCCCAAGGCAACTCTCGAGCAGATCGCAAAGCTGCACGAGCCCGAAGCGCTGCGGGCCGACCTCGACGCGATCGTGGCGCTCCACGAGCGGACCTGCCCGAATCCGTATCTGCGTGTCTCGAAGGAGTCCATCGCCGAGCTCGCCGAGCGGCTGAAGGCCTCGATCGACCGACCGATGACGCGGCGCGAGTTCCTGCCGCTGGTGATGGAGATGCAGGCGGGGTATCGCTCCGACCACTACGGACAAGGCGTGCGATGGGAGGATTTCGCAACCGCCTTCGCTGCCGGCGAGCGACTGCTTCCCTTCCGCGCTGCGCCCGAGGGGGACGGGCTGGTGGTCGTCGCCGTGGCGGAGAGCGAGCGGGCGATCGAGCCTGGCGACAGGATCGTGCGGATCGGGAACGTGCCTGCGGCCGAGCATCTCGCGAGGCTGCGATCACTCCAACCGGGCGAATCCGAGCGTTGGCGCGACGTTTGTGTTCGCGAGTACTTCCGAGCCAACAGTTGGGTGGTGGGAATCAAGCTCCCGACTGAGGTCGAGTTGATCCGGCCCGACGGTTCGCGGCACGTCGTGACGGTCGAGGGCGTTGGCGACGACGCGCGCAAGACCGAGCGGACGGCTGCGGGCGAATCTTCGGTCGACTTGCGAGTGTAGATCGCACATCGAACGACCGACGAAGCAGCAGACTCTGTGCTTGTGGCTTTGCGGTTCATCGATCACCTCGGCGTCTGAGATTAAAGAACAAGTAGCCATTGCAGTGCGAGCCGGTGATTCGCTTCGCCACAGCGCTGAGCGATTTGAATTTCTCGCCGGCGTATTCGAACCCTTCGTCGAGCACCAAGACCTCAAGCAGCCGTCCCTTGTATTCCCGCGTGATCAGTGAGCCTGGAATCGGAACTCCATTGTCGAGGGATACGGGTACCGCGATAGGTGCCGATCTCGGGGCTTCTGGCTTGGTAGCAGGAGCCTTGGGTGGTCGCCTTCGGATGTCAGCGTCGCTAACGATTTCCATTGCCCGTGCTCGCGCTCTCTCGGAGAGATCCCCTTCGGCGATCGATTGCAGTCGCCAGATGATTTTCTTGAGCAACCATTGTTTATTGCGAGCGTTGGTCGTCTCGCCGAACACTTCTGCGTAGCGATTGCGAAGCTGGCCAACGGCCATTAGCTCCATCGCGGCGATCTCTTTTCCGACATTCAGTTGCATGTTTTTCTCCATGGATTGTGGGGAATCGGACTCGCGGCGGGCTAACCGCCGTGGACGACAGTGAGCACGTTTTCGCTGGAAAGCTCAAGGCGATCCGAAGAGGATTCGGCAGGATTTCCAGCTTGTTGGCTCTCAGGTAGCGAGTCTCGCTTCCGGAGCCGCAGGATGCCGGCAGCTGGGATCGACGCAACATCGACGAGTTGTTGCTCGCTGGGCGTGCGCGAAGTTTCAGCGCAGTTGGTCATCGTGAAAATCTCCGCAAGAGAATGGTCACCGATCGTGGCCTGGGTAGGTTCGTAGCCGAGCTTGGCCCTATTGTTTACCTACCGGGCGGAGGAGAGAGTTGGCGGAAACAATGATGCTCCCCATGAGCTTTTTTCTAATCGGCATCGCTGAGAAGTCTTACCGAGATGGGAGGCATTGTGTCGAACTTTTCCCAGGCATATCTTCCTTGATTTCGAACATTTTGAGGTGATAGACCGGATTTGATCCCTCGGCGATGCCCAGGGGACCGTCGTGGACCTGACAGTGGACCGGCTCGGTCTCACGAAGTCGATGCTGAAAATCGCCATTTTTCCTCGGTTTTTGAACCTTCCGGAATCGCAGAGGCGTTTTCGGAATCGAAATGTCTCTGTTTGAATTTCGAGGTCCGTGTCGTTCGCTCCATCGAAACCCCGGTGTCGAAACATTTTTCGACCCCGGGGTTATTTTTTGCGCCCGACTTTGAGCCCCGCGAAAAGCGTCGCCCTATCCCGCTTTCCCGCAACAGCTTGCGATCAGCCCCGTTCTCGCCCCCGTGCCTCTTGTCTCAGAAAGAGACACACCAAAAAGGATCTCTCCCGGCGTCTCGGTCAGTTGGAAAGCGTTTTGTCTCTCCCAAACAGAGGCACTCTCGGCTCGGGTTATGACCCCCACTGGCTTCACCAAGCAGTTTCGGATTTTCCAAATCGCGTTTTGGGGTTATGAGACCGCGGGGTTATGAGCCAGACGAATTCGGAGGTCTATTCGAGGTTAATACAGCTTCCTGAAAGAACGCCCTATGTGGCATGGAGATTCACATGGCACATGCTTTCACTGAACGATCTCAAGCAATTCCCGGATTGATTGCAAATCGACGACACGCGTTGAGTCTGGCGGGGATTGCCATTGATTCGTTTTGTACTCTGCCAGTCGGGCCAATTCTCAACTTCTGCGAGTCGAAGCTCCATCGGCAAAAATGTTCTGCCATTTTTGGGTTTGTGCTTGGGCTTGGCGTTTGCAATACCGCATGACGAATTCTTCTTCAGTTGGAATCAATTTGGCGATAGTGATTCGCGCGGAGATTTTTTGAATCTGCCGAAATGCCTCTTGGATGTGCTGTCGATGATCCTGCTTGGATTGCATCCAGCCAGGCGATGCTAAACCATCGAATAATCTCCTACTGTCGACCAAATGCCCCTCCTCGTCGATCCTTTACTAACAATGTAATTCACCACGTTTAGCAATGACCGCCGAGCGTGGGATCCGCCAGACCTCATAATTCTGAGCCGTCCGCTGAGCCTTCTGTGCCCGCTCAAACTCCGAACGCAACGTCCGCTGGACGTCAGGCACCTCTGCCGATTCGCTGCGTTCCAATAAGTCCGATTCCAGCCGTTGAAGAAGTTTCTGCAGGTCGAATAAGAGTTGTTGACGATTGATCATTGGACAGAGTCTTCAGTGTTCAGTTTTCAGTCGGGCATTGCGCCGCAGTTGCTCCGGTGGCCATGCGTTCTCCGGCAACTGTCTTAAACGATTGGCCGCCCTTTTGTCCAGGAACAGGACGAATGGCTACAGTGATCATGGTTTGTACGGCGTTGTGAGGGGTAATCACTCACTGCAAGCGATTGACATAGCGGGCAGATTCAAAAAGGACGTGTCGAAGACATTAGCGTGATTTCGCTTCGTAGATTCGAAGGAATTCTGCAAACAGGAGATCCTGTTGCTCTTCGTCCAGACGGGAATAAATTGATTCAACGCCTTTTGCGACGATCGTCTGCCCAGCCCATGCACCTCCAATCGCACCTCCAACGGATCCCAGGAGTCCGCCAACTGCAGCGCCCAAAGAGGCGCCTTTCGGACCCGCAAACATACCAATAAAGCCACCGAGTTCTGCACCAGCCCAGCCGCCTGCAACAGCCCCAGCCCATGCTCCCGCAAAACCTCCCGCTGCCGCTGTCGTTTCAATTGTCATTTGACGAGTGCTGATTTCTCCAGAATACCACTGGTATCCTCGAACTCCCAAAGCACCGGCCGACAAAGCCATCCCCGCCCGGCGTGCTATCTTGCCGAGACGTCCCAGCCGACTTGCCCATGGACTGGACGCAACGATTCGGGATGCGATCGTAGATGCCACTCCAGACGAAGCAAAAGATCCCCCCGCAGCAACCGACAGCGTTCGATATCCAGCCTCACTGAGTGATCCATCTCCCTGAACATAGCTTCTCCAGGCTTTGAAGGCCCGCGGTGTCTCGATTGCAGACATGACCACACCGAAACCGGCTGCCGTCGCCCGTATGCGGAACGACAATCGAGCGCTGCGCTCAATGTCATCAATGACGTCCGCAACTGGTGTTGTGCCGTTCCTTGCAGCATTTGTGTCGGATGTGACGACGTTTTCGTAAACAGTGACTTGATGTTGCTTCGCGTATTCCTGAAGTTCCGGGATGACAGTACGACGATTGACAAAAGCCTGCCGCTGCCCAGTCTTCCGTTGTTCTAACCCCATCTCGCGAATTTGCCGTTTGTACTCCTGCATGTTTTTTTTCTTTTTTTGCGATACAACGCTCACGTCTTTGACTTCCATTCGCCCCAAAGCGCCAGTCCCCCGATGCCTGTAAAGGATGTCGCGATCAGTTATCAGCCTGCCAGATCCATCTCGAACGGGCTGATCGAGCGCAATCACCTGACAACGTGGGTCGGCGTCGAGGGCGCCGGCAACCAGTGCGGCCCTCAAAGCCCCCTTTTTAACTGACCGATTATCAACAGTCATTCGAAGTGCGAGACCCAGTCCACCGGGGGTTTTGGCCAGGACGTCAACGGGATTTCTGAGCCTATCTGCTAACCTGCGACCGTAACCAACTTCGGCAGCACTCAGTACAGCCTGCCGACGCTGATCCATACTGACATCCGGAGCAAAGGATGTTGAAATCACGCGCTTCGCTTCGGAATATGGAGTGCGGTAGGGAAGTGATAATGTCTCCTGCCCGAGCGATCGCCTTGTTTGGAATTCGAGCGCACAGATGAGCGAAAGACAACATAGCAATGCTCGTGAGATTCTATCGTTGAAATTATTCATTGCCCGACTCCATAAAAGCATCAACGGAACGCTTTTGAATTTCAGCAGTCTTTTGGGCCATCGACATCTGCAGATCACTGCGGTCCTTCAGATCCGCCCACACTTTTTCGAATGCTTCGTTGTAAAACTTTGCCACAGGCGGTTCCAGAAGATTCTGATCGATGTGGAGTATGTGTCGGACCGCAGCATCGTGGCGAACCTGCGCGATGAGCTTATCCGTGTTGTCGTTGACGAAGGGGCCTATCTTTTTCTTCTGCTCCGGACTTAGTTGCTTGTCATCTGCCAGTTGTCCAATTCCACTCTGAAGCAGTTGCTTTACTCCTGAAAAGTCCGCCCATGGAACAAAGAATGGTCCGCTCTCTTTAGCACTTGTACTCAGACGAACGATCTCCTCATCAACCTTTTTCCCATCGAGAAAATCTCTCATCTTTGCAATTTCTTTCAGTGTCCATGACTGATATCGCATTCGCGCCTTTGCAAATTTCGCTCGCTGATCCTTCCCAAGAGATTCGAGAGAGGCTGCCACCTGTTTTTTAAGGTCAGCCAGGTCAGCTGATTTTTCATCGAATCCGTCAAAGATCCTCTGAAGTCTCACGGTCTCGATCACTTGATTCAGGCCCATAAATGCAGCGAGACGCAGATCGGTATCAGAGATCTTTTGAGATGCAGCCAGTTGCTCTCGAATGCTGTCCAATTGCCGGAGGAATTCAGAATGCGAATCATTTTTCATTGCCAGCTCAAGTCGTGTTGTGAGTGCATTTTTGATTTCAGAAGTTGATTCCGATGTCGCTCTATTCTCCGTTTCAAGCGGCTCGAGTAAATCCAGAGCTACTTCCAGCTCGTCAGCATCTGGCGGCTCCCTGCTGAGGACTGCATTTGCAAATTGAACAATTTCTTTGCCTATCTGTTGTGAGTAATTGTCAGCGGTCGTCCCAGCATATACTCGCGGGACTTGTTGCATGAGTGTTTCCAGTTCGAGCAACTGGTCCGAAGTCATGGAAGTGGTCAACCGTCTTTGCACTGCAATCGACCAGTCAATGGCTGCAAGCTTTTCAGTCAGTTCGATGGCCTCCAAAGTCTTGAGCGATTCTCGAAACGATTCATATTCTTTCACGATGCCGTCAAGCTCTGCCATCGAGGCTTTTCTGAGTCGCTCTTCAAACTGCACCAGCTTTTCTCCGGAGGAGCCATCTCCTGTCATCGCAGTCAATCGTTCTGTAACGGCAGCCAATTTTCTGTCGAAGGTCTCCGTCTTGCCTGACAATGCCGTAAGCTCTTCAGCCACATTTTGGACGGCAATCTGCACAGCATTCACCGATCCTTGTTGAGCTGGTTTCTCAGACGCTGATGGTTTTGAATTGCAGCCTGGAGTCAAGGCAATCACGGCAAGCATGGCAAGATGAGTTCGCATTCGGCTTTTCATGTCTTCCCCCTTTTTGAGTCTCATGATGACTTGCACTTTCTCGTAAACAAACACCGCACAGAGGCGACGACTCAGATGGGTGAGAATGCCATCGACGGCGGGATCTTCCGCCGCGCAGTATTATCACGAGAACACTTCCCTGATCTCGCGATCAATTGCTGCCGCATCGATTCCACCTCTCGAATCATCTTCAGTTGTGATTAGCCGAATATCTTTTTTCGCGTCGGAGTCCCATGGAAGAATCTCGTGTTCTTGATACCACTGCTGCTTTTCTTCCCAGCGCCGCCTGTAACCAGGGTCGTGGAGCATTCCAAGGTGTTCCCAAAGATAAGTGATGCCTGTGCTATCGTCATAGATTGTGAAGTCGGGAAACTTGTCGACCAATTGTCCGTTTACTTTCAGCTGTTCTTCATAAAGAAAATCAATTCCCTTTGCATGCAGCAGGTTGGCGATGATGACTTCGGATTTGGAGCGAACCGGAACTCCACTGGTCGTGTTGTGAATCAGTCGTTCTTCCAGGAACTTCCCTTTGACACTGACTGGTTTCGGCGGTCGAAACAGGTTCGTTAGGCGGCTAGCTGAAGCCGAGTAAACCTCGGAGCTGAATCGATGCAAGTCAGTTGCAGACCCCTGAAGCAGGACGACAACTCTGTCCTTCTGTCGGGTCAGGGCTGTATACAGCAATTCCCGAGTGACCATCAGCGGCGATCGTGGCAGGATGAGAAAAACCGTTTTGAATTCACTGCCCTGAGCTTTGTGGACCGTGAGTGCGTAGGCTAGTTCCAGCGCGGAATCGCCTTCATCTTTGAAATCACTGTTGTAGAACTTAAAGACCGTTCCTCGCTGAGTGGAGAATTCAATCTCGAGGTCTTTGGGCGTCCAGTATTTCTTCTTTGTCTTGCGGTGACCGACAACAACTCCGATTTCCCCGTTTGCAAGGTAGCCTGCGGCCTCCGGAGTGGGGTACATGCGTTTCGTCGAAACTCGCCAATTACGATTGTTGATCACCTTGTCGCCGTAAATGATCTGCTGGTCGCCTTTGGGCGAAGGGATACTCCGAAAATGGCCCGGATTACGAGCCTGTTCGATCTGGCGAGCCTTATAGTGGTTGTGAACAAAACGATTGAGGGCGTCAACACCCCATGGTTTTTGGCGAACAGGGCTGAGGATTTGCCACGCTTCGGCAGCAATGCCCGATCCTTCGTTCTGTCCCCATTTGTTGTTAAACCAGAATGATCCATTGCTATCCTGATTGCCGCCAAGCCACCTACAAAGGGCCTGCCAGTCTTCCAGTCCATCAGCATTGCCCAGAGTTTCTCGAAGGACTTGAGGAATGAGTTTCTGAAGTTCGTCTGGAGTTTCCCAGGACTCAAACCGAACCGTTTCGCTCGTGCGTTTTCCTGACAGGATCTGGAAAACTTCATCATCGCCTGCACTGGTTTCGTTTCCACCGAACCACGATGCAAGCAGCAAATCGTCGCGTTCTGCAGTTCCCTGACGCCGGGGGATCATCAGCTCGGCAAAGCCACGAGTAACATGTGGCTTTGCTTCCTCAAAAGCCTCAGGCTGAAGCAGCGAAACGATGTCAATAAAGGGCCGTCCGGCTCCAATCGGCGGCAGTTGTCGATAATCACCCACCAGAATCAGCCGATCCACTTTGCGAAGCGACTCAATCAATGCCGCCAGCATTTCTTCGGTGAGCATCGAGCATTCGTCGACGATGACCGTGCCTTCGCCAACCGTGCCAGGTTCGCCAGTCAACAGATATCGTTGAGTTCCGCCTTCGTAGCGCCCAGAGTCACTCAGGTGCTGAGCAAGGGTCATTGCCTTGCTGTTCGTGATACCGGCACGCCGGGCGACATCTTCCATCCGGACCCGTGCTTTTCCTGTCGGGGCTAGCAGCAAAACACCCGCCTCGTTAATCTGCGGCTGAGCACACAGCACAGAGAGCAGCGTTGTCTTGCCCGTACCAGCTCGACCAATCAGGACACTGAACCGGGAAGCGGCCAGTTCTTCGAGGGCCGCTGTTTTCTCGTGCCTTGCTCGGTCTTCGACTTCACGTTCAACGGGATCATCTGGCAGTGGGGCCTTATTGGCGACCAAAAATGCGTCCAGCTGCTGTCGCCAGTCCACTTTGAGGACATGTCGCTTTGCCTCGATTCTTTTCTCGATGGTCCGACGAATCAGCTCGCCGGCTGCCGCCAACCGCTCCAGTTGGTACGCAGGTGACTCATCTGCCATGCTCACAATTCGGATGTGACCATCGAAGACTTCTTCTTCCGCGACGGCCATCAGGTCTCCTGTGATCTGGGCTGGCATTTCATCGTTTCGATTCTCATCCCAGCGACGCAGTTCACTGACGACTCGTTCCCGTGACAGCAACGTGTGTCCATCGTCTGTGACCTTTTCAAGAAGCCGGATCGTCAGTGCTCGCAGCCTGCGAGCATCCACGGGTGTCTGAACTAGAGACGGCTCAGGAACCGGGTAATTCTTCCGAATCAAGGCCGTTGGAAACATGCCTCGATCAACAATTCCGACGGACACTGGATTCTGAGTCAGACGCGTGGTTTCATAGATCAGATACGGATTCTCTACAATCTCTTCATCACTGAGGTTGATCCCGGAATCCTTTCGCCCCTCTTCCGTTGCCAGTACGGCAGCCTGATCCTGGGACAGAGCGAATCGACTGAGCAATTCGAGAAACGCTCGCCGCTTGCCTGACATCTTCTTCCATGAAGAAGCGATCGTCTTGTCGATGTGGCGTGCTAGTTCCGGAGGCAGGTGTTTGGCGGGAGCGTCCAAAAGTTCAAACCACGCTGGCCACGGATTTCCGTCATCACCAACTTTGTCGACCAGGTGCTGAGCGATGAAGTTGCCTAGTTCGACACCCATCGCACACAGGACGGGACCAAGCCCTGGAAATGGACCTCGTTTCTTCCAGAGTCTGCCTAGTTCTTTGTCGATCCATCGCTCATGAGCCGCAGCGTTGTATCCAAAAGATTCAGAGCAGCGACGCAGGGCGTCACGCAGGGAAAGTAACGCACTGATCGCCGCATCGTTGCCAACGTGCTCAGTTGCGAATGAAAACTCCTGAAACCGATCTTCTGGTGCAAAGGCAACAACGTCTGCCGGATCGAACGCACGACCTTCGTCAGATTTTTCCAGAGCCTCCTGATAGGGCATCAAAAATCCATCCGAGAAGTCGGGGCGGATCGAATGCGTCACCATTCGTTCCCACAGCATACTCCGGAGCTTGCCCTCGGGTGAGCCGTCGTATTTGTACTCCGTCAGTGGGCCAAGCTTTTTAACACGGCCAACGCCAATCAAAACTCGCCTCCCCGTGTCTTCAACTAACGGCACTTGTTTGGCATAGAAGAACACCAGAGAGTCTTCAGGACGAACGTGTTTCCAGAAACAATCAAGCAACGCTGTATGATTGCTGTAATCCTGAACCCAGTTGGTGTCAAAACTCAGTTCCGGTTCGTTTTCCTGACTCACCTCATCCAGCGGGTATTTTCGAACCATTCCGTTCAGCTTCTGCTTTGTATCGCCCCAGACCTGATCCTTCATCATCCACAGGAATGGGACTGCTGCTGCGGAGTAGGCGGTATGTCGAAGTTCTGTCGGCCGAAAATGCCCGTGCGTCTCCGGACTTGAGTGCGAGTACGGATGCTCCGCGGTTCGGCTGAATGCAAAGTCAGCCATGAACGTGGCACGCTCCTTGATGCATGGAGGGAGACGCACACCTTTTTCGATCAAGTCTTCGATGGATTGCTCTCTCAGTCCATGCTCGTCATCGTCATTCTTACTGTCCGCAATTCCCTTCAGCTTCAGACATGCTGTATTGAGTTTTGGATTCTTGCAGACGCTGCCGGTCCATCCATTGTCATGCCATGGAACTCGAATGGAAACATGTTGCAACGGATACAGGAGTGAATCGTTCTTCTTTCTCACTATGCAATCTCCGCCGCACATCCGCGATGGAGGTTCTGTAGCCAGTTCTCCGGGATGCGGGCACGGTGTCCTGGACCGATCAGAGGAACGGGCTTACCCTCAATCATTGCCTGATTGTCGCCGGGAAGGAGAATCCAGCAGGACTTTAACCGATAACCGCGCATCACTTCTTCCCGCAATGTCTCCAGAAACTTTATGGCATACCGAGCGAGCAGTCCCGGATCAAGCCACCTAATCACGATTAGTGGCACTTTGGCGAATGCTCGCCACTGAAATGTAGTAAACCATGCTTTGGCACCCTCGGGTGCTTGACTTTCATCGCGTTGAACACTTTTTTACACTAACAGGGGAACGAAGGCTGCGTCAGTGAAGTTAGGGACGCAGTGGTTTTGCAAATAAAGGATTCCGAAGACAACTTCAACACTTGGAACTCGCAATGTCGTCGTCCCGCCCTTCAAAACAACCCTTCGTTGAATCCTCTGAGAATCAACTTGGGGTTGGTAAACTCCTTGGAGTGAGAGGTGATCGCTGCAGTATTCGGTATTTTGGATCGCCGACCGATGGTGAATCCATTGAAAAGACAGTAACCACGGGCAGCGTCAAACGCGTTTGTTTGGGCAGCGAAACCCGGGTCTATCATCACTTGTCGGACGAAAATGTTTGGGAGATTGGCAGGGTCTTGGCATACCATCCTGACAGGGATGAATATTTTATCGGCTTCCCCAACGGCAAGAAACGGTTCGTTTGCTCTGATGCCCTACAAGTTCGGTGTCGCCTGCCCATTACCTCTCCGATCGATCATCTTGCTTTTCAATTGAACGAAACAGCATTCTGGCACCAGGCACGGTCTGAATTCGTGCGTCATCTACTTGATCAACATGCGAGCAATCAAGGGCTCCCAGCTCTAGTCTCCTCTTCCATAGAGCTTGTTCCCCATCAGGCTGCGGTAGTTCATAGGGTATTGCATGATCCGTTTCAACGATACCTGCTGGCTGACGAAGTCGGCTTGGGAAAAACCATCGAGGCAGGCGTCCTGATTCGGCAGTTCACGCTTGACGAGCCCGAAGATCACGAGACGATCATTATTGTTCCCGAATCCTTATTGACCCAGTGGAAGCAAGAGTTGACTCATCGTTTCCACCTTGGGGCACTGATTGGCAAGAGTATTCACGTTTTTTCGATCTCCGATCAAATAGGAATCGCCAGTCGAATTCGATCAACCCGCATGATGGTCATAGACGAAGCCCATCACCTGTGCTCATGGGCTTGGTCGTCCGACGCAATCGAAAAGAGTATCTTCGATGCTGTGCAGGCCGCCGCGGGGGAACTTGGGAGACGAGTGCTCCTGTTGTCGGCGACACCCGTTCTTCATAATGAGCGATCATTCCTCGCGATGCTTCATCTCCTTGATCCGCAGGTCTACAGACTGGAGGATATTCAATCATTCAAGGAACGAGTTAGGCTGAGGCAAGAGATTGCCGAAAGGATGGCAGACCTTCGCGAAGATGAATCAAATTTCTTCCTTGCTGACACACTCGAAGTCCTTGGTGAGTTGTTGTCTGAAGATAAGGAATTCCTGACACAACAAAGTCGACTCATTGAATTGATTCAAAATGATGTCAACGAAAAAGACCCAGACCGCAATGAACTGATTCGGTCTATCCGCTCGCATGTCAGCGACATGTGGCGTCTGCACAGACGCATTCTACGCAACCGCAGGAACGATGCGACGGCAGTATATCTACCTGGCCGTGGTGGAGTTCGGAAAGCTGACTATGACTGCGAATCTGAGCGAGATCTAGCCGATGCAATCGAAGCTTGGCGACTTACACTGTCTGCAGCACTCTATTCCGCAGACGCAACTAAAAAGAACGCAGCCGCCAAGCTTACAAGAAGCATGGAAGAATTAGCAGCCTGCGATCCCTGCCAAGTAGTTGAGTTTGCTGACCAAAGGCTCGCTGATGCAACTTGTAATCCCGCGGACGCTTTATCAATTTGCGAAGGTGAATTTGACGCTCTGCAACAAGTCCGCCGAGCAGCACAAGGATGTAATCAGAGATCAAAGTTAGACACACTGCTCGCGCTAGTTGGATCAGAGATTTCTGGAAAATCTTATGTTGTCTTTGCTAATACCAAAGAAACTGGAGATCGAATTGCTGCTTTCTTGAATCGAAAACTCGTCCCGGGCAGGGTGCTTCGACATTCGCCATCAAATCTGGTGTGGACGCAGTTCAAAAATGAGAGCGTCAGCTACGTCCTTGTTTGTGATCGCTCCGCCGAAGAGGGTTTGAACCTTCAACGGCGTGTCGTGGCCGCTATTCACTATGATCTTCCGTTCTCACCGAATCGCATCGAACAACGAATGGGACGGCTTGATCGTTTTGGATCAGGAAAACCGATTGAGTCTGTGGCTTTGGTCTGCAGCGGATCAAGAGTTCAGAATGCATGGTTTGAACTTCTTGAAAATGCTCTAGCAGTCTTCAATCGTTCGATTGCCAGTCTGCAATATGTTATCGAGGAATCAATGCATGACCTTTGGGGGCAGTTCCTTGATTCCGGAGCCGATGCGATCCGTGAATCATCTGGCGTGCTCAGCGGTGACGATGGAACTGTTACAACAGAGTTCAAAAGAATTCGTGCTCAAGATGACCTAGACTCATTTGACTCGGAGTTATTCGCGCAGGCGATCGGGAACGACTTACAAGATCTGGATTTCAAGCTTTCGAGGAAGGCTGCCGACATTTTTCAGAACTGGGTCGTGCGTGATCTGCACTTCTCATGTCGCGGAGAAGAATCGCGAGTCGACGCTGTATTCTCCTACGAATTCACTCGTAAGGATGATTCTGGAAAGCAACGGCATCCCGGACGAGATACTCTGATACCGGCGGCTGAGTTTCAAAGATTTTTTTTCGGTGCAATTGACGATACCTTGATCGCTCGAGATCAGACTCGTTTTGCGACCGTACCGTTTTCGTTCGATCGAGTTGTGGCGCAGAAACGCTCGTGTAGGCTTTTGCGGATTGGCGATCCGTTTGTGGACGCACTTGAAGCCTTTACTCGATGGGATGATCGCGGCGTTTGCTATGCTTTCTGGCGTTTTTTGGACAACTACCGGCCAATTGACGACCCAGAAGTCTATTTTCGCTTCGATTACATCGTTTCGCCAGACCCGCGTCCGTTTCATGAACTGTGCGATCGTTACACAGGGGTAAGCCACAAGGCGTTGATGCGTCGCAGTTGGGCAATCATGAGACGCAGATTTACTCCGATGTGGCTTGATGCGGATCTGGAGCGAGTAGTGGACAAAGAGCGACTTGCGCTGCTCGAACCACCATACAACAAAAGTCGTATTCCCGGTAGCCAAGACTTCAACCTCAATCGAGGTCGCTGGAATTCGGCATCGTCTGTTTACGACATGTCCTTGTGGAAGGATCGTTGTTTTGCATCTCGTAAACGCTCAGAAAAACTGCTTAGGGAGCAGTCGAGATTGCCTGAATGGTCGGAACAATGTGTGACAGAGGCGCAACGAAAGGCAAGCCAGATACAACAGCAATACCGGTCACGACTGGCGATGGCAACTGGTGATTCGAAATCATCGCTGGAATTGGAACTAGCCTTTGAGGTTGAGTTTTTTGAGGCGCAGGTGGAAGCATTTCGCAACCCGGAAGTCCGGGCTGATTCCGTCGGTGCAGTGTTTCTATCAAATCAAGTCCCCTTCACCAGAACAGAACGTAATACTGAGGATGCAGATTGAGCGACTTTGACCTGATTCAAAAGGCTCTTCGCGAACTGCCGAACACGCATGGGCTTCAGCAATCGCTCCAGGATCGTAGTTGTGAGCAACTGCGACGGGCGGTCTTGTCGCTCTGTAATGATCAAGAGTCCGTTGGGCCCGGCGATCTTGCTGGACTGGTCCGGCATGTATTACGAAGGGGTGTGCTCGTCGGCGCTGATGGCACAAATTATATCCTCACAGTTCCAACCTTGAAACCTTGGCCTGATGAGCAACTGTGGAAGGCATCGGACGTCCAGGTTGTTGGTAAAGGTTTTGCAACATACTTGGTGAAAGCAACCCGGAATTGGTCGGCGCGGTGGTTACCGGACAGTGAAAGGTGTGGACCGTTCATCGCAAGTTTTCGTGAGGAGTTCCGCCGAAACGACTGGCCGACTTCACCACATCTCGCACTCGACACAGCTTTAGAGCATGGTCTGAAACTTCCGTTTTCCGGATACCAAGGGCCCGGACAGCGGCTAGCGATTAGGTCTGCCTTCTTTTTAAAGCCCGGGGCGACCTTGGTGGTAAACTTGCCGACCGGGACTGGGAAGAGTCTTGTTGCGTGGGCACCGGCACTGCTAAGCAATCCTAATGAACTTACGGTGATGATTACGCCAACTATTGCATTGGCCATCGATCAAGAGAGGCAACTTCTTGAAAAGTATCCCCACGTCCCCGGCGGACTTCCAACGGAAATGGCTTGGCACAGTGGATTGTCTGACGACGCGAGAAAGTCAATTGCTCAGCGACTGAGATTGAATTCCCAACGAATTCTTATCACTTCACCGGAGAGTTTCGTTGGTTCACTCAGTCGAGTTTTGTATCAAACCGCTCAACTAGGGTTACTCCGGTACTTTGTCGTGGATGAAGCTCACCTTGTTGCGCAATGGGGCAACGACTTTCGCCCCGAGTTTCAAGCGATGAGCGGTTTGCGACGAGATCTTGTCAAACGCTGCCCGCCCGGCTTGGCCTTCAAAACACTACTATTGTCTGCAACCTTAACGCAGGAGAGTTTTGATGTGCTTGAGACTCTCTTTTCAGATGGAATGTTTGATTCAGTCAACGCTGTCGCTCTGCGTCCAGAACCCGAGTACTGGCTATCAAATTCTCAGACGAAGATTGAGCGTGATCAAAAAGTTATCGAACTTATTAGGGTTGTACCGCGTCCCTTTTTGCTCTACGTAACGACCAAACGCGATGCTGATGCGTGGTACCGAACAGTTCATGAATTGGGCATTAAGCGTTGTGGTTGTGTTCACGGTGGAACCTCCAATCAAGAACGGGAGCGTGTGATTGATCTTTGGCGGTCTGGGAGAATTGATTGCGTTGTCGCAACCTCCGCATTTGGTTTGGGCATGGACAAGTCTGATGTTCGTGCGGTGATCCACGCTTGTATTCCAGAATCTATTGATCGTTTCTATCAGGAGGTTGGACGTGCTGGGCGAGATGGTTTCGCTTCGGTCTCCTTTCTTTTGCCATGTGACGACGCGGACAGGTCGACGGCCAAATCAATCAGTCAGGAGCGAATCATCTCTTTGCAAAAGGGACGAGACCGTTGGGTTGATATGATCGACGCTGGCAAGTTCTTGAGTAAAGAGAAAGTATGGCAAGTAAGCCTTCGGACTCGACCGACTCACGTTCAGCAAGATAGTGATGCAAATGTGGCTTGGAATCTTCGCACATTAGTGCTGTTAAACAGAGCGGGAATTATACGTTTGGAATCACAGGAACCTCCGAGTGTCGAACGCATTGATGGTGAAACTGATGAGCAGTTTGAATCGCGACGACAACAGATCATGGACGAGTTTTTTGCAACGGCGTATCTGACAGTCCTCAAAGAAGGGCATCGTGATGAGCATCTTTGGGACACGGTGATTCAACCCGAGCGACTTCGAATGCACTTGGCAAGCACTGAGTCCTTTGATCGGATTAATCAACTTCTGGCTGGCAAGACTGAGATCGGCGGACTTCTCAAAGAGACTTACACCGTACGAACAAACAACGGCGGTCCTTCACCTGAACATTGGTGCTCGGGTTGTTCGGTGTGTAGAGCAAACAAAGTCGAAGCAAGCCTGCGGTTCAGTCATCCCGAACCCGACCTTGTCGAATGCATAGACCATGGTGACGTAAAGGATCTGCAGTCACTGTTTCGCGTTCAGTCTCCTGTAGTTTTTGTCCGAGTGGACAAATCATTCAATGAACGCGATCTCGTACGGTTATGCTTTGATTTTATCCAGCAACTCGTCGCAAGAGGTGTTGATGAAGTTGCTGTGCCTGAGCACTGGAAAACCAAGCGTGACTGGAAACGACTTCACGAATTCTCACCGCGCCGCTTCGTCGTGTCTAATTTGCTGACTTCCCACGATCATAAAAAAAACGATCTTCGCGTGCCGCGAGCAACGTTTCTGTTTGCTGGGGAGACGCCCAACATTCCTCGAGCACTTGTCAATATGGAGCGACCATTCCACATTATATTTGCTCCCGAAGATGCAATTGAGCCAGAAACAGGGCGACAATTCTTTAGCACGCATCACCATGTTCGGGACTACGACTTAATCCAGAGGTTAGGGCAGTAATGAGCATTTTGAACCGCCCCAGTGATGGGCTTGTTAGCGTCTTAGTCGCGCTGGTGCGAACTAGTGTGATGCTCGGCACTATGTCAAAGAACAAACTGCTTGATATCTGCAGCCCGAAATCGCTTGGTGATGGAAGGCAGGATATGGCCACGAAGACGCTCAACCGATGGATAGAACTTGGGTTATTCACATTAACCGAAAAAGACGAAGTAAAAGTCGCTGAGGATTACCGATTGAGGCTGCGAAAGGCACATGTAACTGCAGGTGCAGTTGCCGAAACTGCTCGGGAGACTGTACTTTCTCGCGTGAATAACAAGAACTTCTGGAGTGATGAAGAGAATAGATCAGCAGATTTTTCACGTGCTGTTTCGTGGATGCTTGCCCAGGATGTTCACCAGTTCATTCCAACGTCTTATACCAATCAAGTTGAACCAAAGGCCCTCGAACAGGCGAGTTCAGCTGAAGTGATTCTGTTTCAAAACGATACCCGTTGGGCAGGTTATGTCTCCTGGGCAACATTTCTCGGCTTCGGTCGATTTGAGTCAGGAAAGGCGTCGGGCGGTTACATAACGGATCCCACACCTGCAGTTTTGGGTGTCGCGAAGGCACTGCTTCTGAAGGAGAAAGACCTGCCCATCAGGGAATTTCTGGATCGTCTGTCTGAGTCTGTCCCGGTCCTCGATGGTGGTGAATATCGCCAGGAAGTGGAGGGTAAGCTTCGCCCAGAGAAGTGGAAGGCTCCATCCTCAATCGACGTTTCGACGTCATTGTCACGTGCTCTGCTGCGGTTAAGTGCGCAAGGTGTTCTTCGACTGGAAAAGCGTTCGGATTCCGATACACAATTGCGACTTATCGGACGTGGTGAACGTCCTGTTCAAAGTGTCACCCATGTTCAAATCGGAGATGAGACATGAATCTTTTGAGATTCTGGCCTACTGAGGCGGACTGTTTGCAGTGCATCACACCCGAGGCGGAGAATCCGTCAGACGCGGTGTTTCTTGCCGTGCATCAAGAGATGCGTTTCATTCGCCGCAGCTTCAATACCTCGCAATCCGAAAAGAGAACCCAGAGTCAACTCCTCAAGGAGTTTCTTCGTGACGAGCCCAGTGGCCGTGTAATTCTTCCAATTTTAGGCGAGTCTGGCATCGGGAAGTCACACTTGGTTCGCTGGCTCAAGATTCAGCTTCGGCAACGTGAGGATCGTGATAAGCGGCATGTCATACTAATTCCCAAGAGTTCCAGCTTGAAATCCGTGCTTGGTAGAATTCTGGATGGGCTTGAAGGCGCACGATACGCAGAAATCCGCGCGCAATTAAAAGCTGCTCGAGAACAAATGGATGACATTGGTGCGAAACAGCGAATTCGCGCCGAGTTGCTCACGGCGATTGAAAGAAATCACGCTATCGCTTCAGAGCGAAAACAAAAGGTCCGAGAAACAGGCGGAGAACTGAGCAAACTGGATCAATTATGGATAGGACATGGCGACCCTAGGGCTTTGCCTTCGCTGCTCAAGGATCCTGCGACAGAGGTTTTGTTCATGCAGGGGACACCATCTCGAGCCGGTATCATCTCGGAGCTTTCTCGCCACCTGACTAAAGACACTTCCGAGACAAATTCGCCACGGCGTCAGTTCGAGAACGCGGACTTTCTGATCCCCAATGAGCTCGCGAGTGTAATTAAAGAGGCAGGACCCATTGCTGGAAAGTACTTGGAGAAACTTCAGCGAACGACAAGTACCAAATTGCTGGAAGAAGCTGTTGCACTTTTCAATGGCATCGTCGACGACGCAATCGCGCCATTGGCGACCCCAGCAGACACGTCTTTATCGGAACTGTTCTACGAGGTTCGGCGACAACTCCTTGCGGATGGACGCGAATTGGTTCTGCTGGTTGAGGATTTTGCTGTTCTTGCCGGTGTGCAGCGAGCACTTCTGGATGCAATGCTTCGGGAAGGCCAAGCGGGAGGTAAGTCTGAAGCCTGTACGATCAGAACCGCGCTCGCTGTGACTGACGGTTATTTCTTCTCGGCAAACCTTGAAACTGTCCAGACGCGAGCAGTTCACGGTTGGTGGATCGAATCGGGCGAGGGGGAGTCCGAAGACAGCATCAAGAATCAAATTGGCAATTTTGTTGCGGCATATGTAAACGCAGCGAGGATCGGCGCAACAAGGCTGGAAACCCACTACAAAGATTTAAAGAATGTCGGAAAAAAGGCACCTAACGCCATGGAGTATCTGGCTCCAGAACAAGATGAACTTGGTTTGCTTGCGAGTTTTGGACAATCTGCCGACGAATACAGTCTCTTTCCTTTCAATCATTTGGCTATTTGCACCATCGCCGATTGGCGATTGCGAGATCAGCAGGGCCGTCTGAAGTTTCATCCTCGGAGTGTGATCAACGAGATCATTTTGCCGGTAGTGAAAGATGGAAGAGCCAACTTTGAAAGACAAACCTTTCCGCCGCAGCTGTTTCTCGGCTATCCCAAAACAAGAATTTCGGCAGACCTAACCGCAGAGGTTTCTCGAAAGGTGAGTGACCCATTTCGGAGAGATCAATATTTGTACTTGTTGCAGTTTTGGGGAGGGCAGCCGGAAAGATTGGCGGATGCGACAATTCCCTCGGGTGTTTTCGAGTCATTCGGTATTCCGCACCTTGATGGCAGCAAAACGACGCTAACTCCGGAGCGATTAAAGCCGTTGAGCAGTGAAAAAGAGGCTGTGGTCGCAGACACCAGGTACCAGTCGTCAGAGGAGGTCGACGCCGCCGTTGATCGCGAACCGCCCGCGATTCGGCAGTTTGTTGACAAGCTTAACGAATGGCGTGGAGGCGGCGTTCTCGGTCAGGTGGATGCAAACCGAATTCGCAGTTGGATAAATGTGCACATTCTGCATTCCATAAATTGGGAGGCTGAATTGCTCCGCCCCATCAGGCCCTCAACGGCGACCTATGCGACAAGCATTTACCTCCCCAGAGCCAGAGGAAACCCCCCAGACCCGGAGCGAGCATTTGTACTTGTAGCGAGCGACGAAAGTTTCAGCGACACTGAAATCGCAAACCATATCTTTGCGGCCATTCGAGCGATGCTGCGATATGAACATCACGACGGATGGAACTACGATTTTGCCGATGAGGACTACATCGCGGTAACAAATTTCGTTGAGGGGCATCTGGAGAATGCGACTCGGTGGATTCGAGGAAAATACAAACATGTCGACGGGTGTCCGGTGCCGTCGTTGGTTCCTGCGTTACTGTGGCAGGCTCGATTGCTGAGTGTGGAGCATTCCCACAAGTCAGATGATGCCAGCCAAGTCGATGCGATTTTTGGCGCACCGGCAGAGCAAGGGGAGCCAAACGACGATTCGGAGTGGACCGGTTTCCTCAATGAACTGAAAGCCAATCGAAGGCTGTTGCAGGACGAGTTGCTCGAACGTCTCGCGGCCTTTCAGGGGACCGGAAAGACGCCACACGCCGTGGATGCCTCACAACTATTGGATGTGGTGCAGAACTTCCGAAAGACTTGGAAAGTCACTGAAAAGTTCCCGGCGATTCCAAACAGTGCTCCTGAAGAATTGAAGGCCATAGACAGGCACGTCAATTTGATCGTACGGTTTGGTGATTCCAAGATAGAGAACCGCCGAAAGTGGATTGTTCAGCAGTCGGAACTGGTTATTTCGGAACTTGGCAAGGAGTACAACAAGAACGAGTTGCTTAAAGACTTGGAAGAAGTCTGTTCACTTTCAGAGCAGCGTGGGCTGAAGGGCGATGTTCCGGTTAGTCAGGTGCGAAAACTCGCCGAAAAGTTCAAAGAGGCACGGGTGAAGGATGTTGGGGAGCAAATCGACGCGATTGCTTCTAGCGATGATCTGCCCATGCGAATGAGTGCGATTGCCAGGCTGGACATCGACACGTTTGCAGTACTTGTGGAATTTGCTGAAACATGTTCAAGGTTTCTGAAAGAACGGGCAAACAAGGCCCAAGGCCAGATTCTGGCGTGGACGCCCGAGGTGGTTGAAATGAAGAAAGCGAATGTTGATGAGATTCTAAGAGAACTCGAAGATGCGGTAACCCCATACCAAAAGGAAAACGCATGATCGCTGAAGAATGCAAGAAACTCAGGATGCAACTCGAAGAGGTCGCGAAGGCCGAAGAGCGGGAGAAAATCGTTGAACAACTCGAAGCACGGCGTGCGGAACTGATCAATCTGCGCGACGATGTCTTGAAGGTGTCAGATTCTCTGAAAGCGGTTGCAGGTCGCTCGAAGATCATGGGCAAACTGGACTCATCGAAATGCGTAGAGAGAGTTCAGGCGATCCGGGAGGCACTAAACTCCGATCCACTTAGCATTACCCGAGGACGGGATTTTTCCAATTTGAAAAAGGCCTTTGAGAAGTTTATTGAGGATGGAGGTGCCGCGGCAGTTGAAACGTGGGAACTATATCTGCCAAAAGCACGCCCGACGGTTGATATGAACCAAGTTGCCCAGGCAGAGCAACAAGATGCATTTAAAAACAAGACTGCACAACTTCGTTCGAGAGCCAAGTATGCTGAGCAGATCTCTAGAAATCCTCCGGCAACGATTGCCGAAATGGCAGCACTTGAAGTCACATGGGACGACATCCGGAGAATGATTGCGGAACTTCCCGCCGTATCGAATGATCCTTTGGTTCAGGAATTTCTCAAAGCAGCAAATTCTCGCACCGGGGCATCTCTGGATCTCCTCACAAACGAAGTGCGAAAGTGGCTGCAAGACAACAAGCTTTCCGACAAGTACTGCATCAGGACGACGTGACAGAAGGCATAGCGAATGAAGGTTAACGACCCTCGACTCGAATTCCTCAACTTGCTTGAACGCGTGGAGTCAAAACTTCTTGCGTGGGGGCTTGTCGATGGTTCCTTTAGCTCCGACGAAATCGCTAATCGGTGTGAGAAATTTCTCGACGAGTACGATTTATGGAGCGTATACGAGGACGAAGAACAGTTTCAGGAAAGGCTTGAAGAGGCCGGTTTGCTCTACGGTTTCCGGGACGGTATGCGTCAGCGTTTCCGAACGCGAATGGGCGAGACGCTCCGATTATTGGCGAGGCTCCGGCAACTTTTCCCAAAACACATGCAAGGGACGAACCGCCGCTGGCAGATTGCCAAACCACTCGTGGGTGATTTTCGATTTATGCTTCGCCCACGCACAGTGCCTGAGCGAGAATTACGTGCCGATCAGGTTCAGTCACGAATCGAAGAATCAGGGCCACTATCTGCATTGCAACGCCAAGTGTTGAGCAGGATCCTCTCCTTGCCCAGCGGCGAGTCAATGAAACTTGCGAGTTTTCAGGTCAGAGCGACCGAGAACATCCTGACACAATTAAAGTCCAATCGCAGTTCTGGAACAATCGTTTGCGCCGGCACGGGAAGTGGCAAGACTCTCTCCTTCTATCTTCCCGCATTCATTTCCATTG